>Ga0307515_10002248_pt1 | contig 42320 bp, 31 predicted proteins | sample 17_EM_MG_FD_194513 | JGI IMG/M metagenome (GOLD analysis project Ga0307515, IMG submission 194513) | Populus trichocarpa ectomycorrhiza microbial communities from riparian zone in the Pacific Northwest, United States - 17_EM | ecosystem: Host-associated > Plants > Roots > Unclassified | place... | reverse complement strand
GTCAAAGACATGGCTGGCCTGCGCCTGGGCGGACCACCGTTGTTGCGGAAGATGAAAGCGATTCGCATTCTAGTACGCAATGCGAGTGATTCTTGATAACGATGCGTACTTGCCGCATCCTGGGGCACCCCGGCGGCGCGCCCAAAAAGCGAAGGGCGCCCAAGGCGCCCTTTGAACACGTTCTTGCAGGGACCAGAGTGGGCGGCTCAGCCGTCCATGTTGATCTTGGCGATCAATTCCCGCAGCACCGTGTTGGCTTGGTCGTTTTCGATCTGGCAGGTGCCGGCCGCATGGTGACCGCCGCCGCCGTATTGCAGCATCAGCTCGCCCACATTGGTCTTGCTGCTGCGGTCGAGGATGGACTTGCCGGTGGCGAAGACGGTGTTTTTCTTCTGCACGCCCCACATGGCGTGGATGGAGATCTTCACCTGCGGGAACAGCGCGTAGACCATGAAGCGGTTGGTGGCCCAGATGGTTTCTTCGCTGCGCAGGTCGAGCACCACCAGCCGGTTGTGCACCGTGGCGCAGCGCTGGATCTGGGCCTTGGCCTTTTCGGCATGGTCCATGTAGATTTCGACGCGTTCGCGCACGTCGGGCAGGGCCAGGATGTCGTCGATGCCGTGGTTGCGGCAGTACTTGATGAGGTCCATCATCAGTGCGTAGTTGCTGATGCGGAAGTCGCGGAAGCGGCCCAGGCCGGTGCGCGCGTCCATCAGGTAGTTGAGCAGGGTCCAGCCGCTGGGCTCCAGGATTTCCTCGCGCACGTATTGCGCCGAATCGGCCTTGTCCACGGCCTCCATCATCTCGGTGGTGATGTTGGGGAAGGCCTTGGCGCCGCCATAGTAGTCGTACACCACGCGCGCCGCCGACGGGGCATTGGCATCGATCACGTGGTTGGTCAGGCCGCTGCGGTTGCGCAGGGTTTCCGACAAATGGTGGTCGAAAGCCAGATGCGCGCCAGCCACGTAGGGCAGGTTGGTGGTGATGTCGCGCTCGGTGATTTCCACCTTGCCGTCCTGCATGTCCTTGGGGTGGACGAATTTGATGTCGTCGATGATGTCCAGCTCGTTGAGCAGCACCGCACACACGAGACCGTCGAAGTCACTGCGCGTGACCAACCGGAACTTCTCTGCACCCATGACGACAACCCCTTTGTAGGTAACAACAACATGCTTTACGCACCGTAACGATTATGCCGCCAGGATATGTAAAAGCCGTGTTTTGTTACGCGGGCTTCACACCGCCGCAGTGCGCTCTTTCAGTAGCTGCCTGGCAACAGCATGGTCTTGTCGACCATGGGGATGGTGGTGCGGCCGCAGAAGGCCATGGTCAGGTCGAGCTCGCGGTGGATGATCTCCAGCGCCCGGGTCACGCCGGGACCGCCCATCGCGCCCAGGCCGTACAACATGGCGCGGCCGATGTAGGTGCCCTTGGCGCCGAGCGCCAGCGCCTTGACCACGTCCTGGCCCGAGCGGATGCCGCCGTCCATGTGCACCTCGATGCGGCTGCCCACGGCGTCGACAATGGCTGGCAACGCCTGGATGCTCGATTCGGCACCGTCGAGCTGGCGTCCGCCGTGGTTCGACACGATGAGCGCGTCGGCGCCGCTGTCGACGGCGAGCTGGGCGTCTTCCACATCCTGGATGCCCTTGATGATGAGCTTGCCGCCCCAGCGCTTCTTGATCCATTCCACGTCGCCCCAGTTCAGCGCCGGGTCGAACTGCTTGGCCGTCCACTCCGAGAGTGATCCCATGTTCTCCACGCCGGTCACGTGGCCGACGATGTTGCCGAACTGGCGCCGCGGCGTGCCCAGCATGCCCAGGCACCAGCGGGGCTTGGTGGCCAGGTTGATGAGGTTGGGGATGGTGAGCTTGGGCGGTGCGGTCAGGCCGTTCTTGATGTCCTTGTGGCGCTGGCCGAGGATCTGCAGGTCCAGCGTGAGCACCAGCGCGCCGCATTTGGCGGCCTTGGCGCGGTCGATCAGGCGTTCGATGAAGCCGCGGTCCTTCATCACATAGAGCTGGAACCAGAACGGCGCGGTGGTGTGGGCGGCGATGTCTTCGATGGAGCAGATGCTCATGGTCGACAAGGTGAACGGGATGCCGAACTTCTCGGCCGCCTGCGCCGCCAGGATCTCGCCATCGGCGTGCTGCATGCCGGTCAGGCCGGTGGGGGCGATCGCCACCGGCATGGCCACTTTCTGGCCCACCATGGTGGACGCGGTGCTGCGGTTTTCCATGTTCACCGCCACGCGCTGGCGCAGCTTGATCTTCTGGAAGTCCGCGCTGTTGGCGCGGTAGGTGCTCTCGGTCCACGAGCCCGAATCGGCATAGTCGTAGAACATGCGGGGCACCCGCTTCCGGGCCAGCACGCGCAGGTCTTCGATGTTGGTGATCACGGGCACAGACGGTCTCCTTGGATCCTTTGAATTGGGGCGATGCTAACCAATTGCTCTCGCGCCGGTTTGAATAAATTTGAGGCCTTGCCGAATTTCTTTCAGCCGAAGCGTTCGAGCATGAAGTCGACGAAGCGGCTCAGCTTGGGCACGGGCACACGGTCGCGCGGATACACCAGGTGCATCGGCATCGGCGCGGGCAGATGCTCGGCCAGCAGCGGCACCAGGCGCCCGGCGGCCACGTCGTCTGCCAGCAGCACCGTAGGCTGCATCACGATGCCAAAGCCGTGCAGCGCCGCCATGCGCAACGCCTGCCCGTTGTTGGACTGCAGCCGGCTCACCGGCAGCGACTTGACCAGCTTGTCGTCGCGATCGAGCAGCCAGCCGCCGCTTTTCGACCAGTGCGAAAAACCCAGGCATTCGTGCTGCAGCAGATCGGCTGGGGCCTTGGGTGTGCCGCGGCGCGCCAGGTAGACCGGCGCGGCGCAGATCAGCATGCCGTAGGGGCGCAGCGCGCGCGCCACCAGGCCTGAATCTGCCAGCGGGCCGACCCGCACCGCCACGTCGTAACCCTCGTCCACCAGGTCGATCACGCGGTCGTTCAGCGTGAGCTCGGCCTGCACTTCGGGGTAGAGCGTGAGGAATTCGGTGAGCGCCGGCGTCAGCATCACGCTGCCGAAAGACACCGAGGCATTGATGCGCAGCTTGCCGCGCGGCGCCAGGCGCAGCGCGTCGGTGCCGGCTTCGGCCTGGCGCACCTGCTCCAGGATCTGCCGGCACTGGTCGTAATACAGCTGGCCGATTTCAGTGAGGCTCTGGCGCCGCGTGGTGCGCACCAGCAGCCGCGCGCCGACACGTTGTTCCAGGTGGCGGATGTGTTTGCCCACCATGGGCTGCGACAAGTCGAAAGCCTCGGCGGCGGCCGTGAGGCTGCCCCTGTCGACCACCGCCACGAAGACCTGCATGCTCAGCAAACTGTCCATCAATTAAAAACCATTGGTTATGAATGATGGAAATGATACGGGCTTTATCTATGGCTCAGGTGTTCGGACAATGGCGCCAACCAAGGCACTTCCAAAACACTTCCAAGGGCTCTCAAGCGCTCTGGTCCATTCAACCTCAAGGACACACCATGAAAATTCTCGTCATCGGCGCCACCGGCGCCATCGGCCAGGCCGTTGCCGCCGCACTGGCTGTTCGCCACGACGTCATTGCGGCCAGCCGCAGCAGCACCGCCTACCCGGTGGACATCACCCGGCACGAGAGTGTGCAGGCGCTGTTCGAACGCGTCGGCCGGGTGGACGCCATCGTGTCCACAGCGGGTGGCCTGCATTTCGGCCCGCTCGGCGAGATGACGGCGGCGCAGTTCAAGATCGGCCTGCACGACAAGCTGCTGGGCCAGGTAGACCTGGCCTTGACCGGCCAGCACTTTCTGAACGATGGCGGCTCGATCACGCTGACCAGCGGCATCGTGGCCGAAGAGCCGATTGCCCAGGGTGCCAATGCCAGCGCGGTGAATTCGGCCCTGGAAGGCTTCGCCCGCGGCGCGGCGATCGAGCTCGCGCGCGGCATCCGCATCAACGTGGTGAGCCCCAACGTGCTGCAGGAGTCGATGGACGTGTACGGCGCGTTCTTCCGGGGCTTCGAGGCGGTGCCGGCCAGCCGCGTGGCGCAGGCCTATGTCCGCAGTGTCGAGGGCGCGCAGACTGGCCGCACCTACAAGGTCTGGTAGGCCGACCCGATCAGCGCGAGGCGCGTACGTCGCCAGGCCTGGCGCCTGTTGCCGTGCCTGCAACGCCCGCGCCGCGCACCTCGAACTGGATTTCATCGAGTGTCGCGCCGCGCGCATCCACCAGTTGCAGCTTGTGCTTGCCGGGCCACGGTAGCCAATGCAATTCGGCGCCGCGCGCCATCGGCTTGCCGTCCAGGCGCCAGCGCGGGTCTGGCCCAAGGGCGGTGAAGCGCAGCCGCTGGTGTTGCGGCGGAATGTCCGGGTCGAGCGCGATGATGGTGCCCGGCGCCGGCGAGGTGATGCGCGGCGCCGCCAGGCTCGGCGTGCCGGCCGGGGCGCCGCCTTCTGTTGTTGCGGTATCGGTGGCAAAAACCGGCTGCTGCGTGCCGTCGATGAACCACTCCTGGCGCGCCGCCTCGAGTTGGTCGCCGAACTGTACAGGCTGCTGCACCAGGCCAGGCGGCGGTGCCGGCGCCCGGCTCGCTGTGCCGCGGTGCAACTGCCGCATGACCGCCGCCCACACGGGTGCGGCGCCGCTGGTGCCGCTCACATCCCACATCGGCGCGCCGGCCGCGTTGCCCACCCACACACCCACGGTATAGCGCTGTGACCAGCCCACGGCCCAGTTGTCGCGCATGTCCTTGCTGGTGCCGGTCTTGACGGCGCTCCAGAAGCGTGTGCCGAGCACGCTGTCGGGGCCGAAGGTGAGGGCACGCGCGTTCGGGTCGGACAGGATGTCGCCCACGATGAAGGCCGCGCGCGGGTCGATGGCCTGCGTGGTCTCTGGCCTGGTTTTGGCGGCCACGGGCAGCAGGCGGGTCGGCCCGAAGCGTCCGCCGTTGGCCAGGGTGCGGTAGGCATTGGTGAGGTTCAGCAGCGACACCTCGGCGCTGCCGAGCGCCAGGCTGTAGCCGTAGTAGTCGCCGCCCTCCTTGAGCGGCAGGCCCACAGCCTGGAGCTGGCGCTGGAACGCGTCGGGCGAGACCATCACCAGCGTGCGCACCGCCGGCACGTTGAGTGATGACGCGAGCGCCGTGCGCACCGACACCCAGCCCTTGAAGTGCCGGTCGTAGTTCTGCGGAATGTAGAGGCCGCTGGCGGTGGCGATCTGCGCTTCCGAATCCTCCAGCAGCGACGCGGCGGTGAGCCGCTGCTCGCCGATGGCCTGGGCGTAGAGAAAGGGCTTGAGCGTCGAGCCCGGTTGGCGCAGGGCCAGCACGCCATCCACCTCGGCCGCGGCGCTGAGTTCGCCCGAAGAGCCGACCCAGGCCAGCACTTCGCCGCTGGCGTTGTCCAGCACCACCACCGCGCCGTCTTCCACATGCCGGCCCTGCAGCTCGCGCAACTGCTGGTGCAGCGTTTCCACCGCCAGCCGCTGCAGCGGGGCGCGCAGCGTGGTGCGCAGGGCCAGCGGCGGGCGGCTGCCGGGCTGGGCCGGGTCGGTATGTATCAGCTGCCGCGCCAGGTGCGGCGCGATGCCGTCGTTGGCGCTGAGCCTGGGTTGCTGCACCACGGCGCTGGCGAACAGGTCGAGCCCGCTGCAGTCCACCGCTGCGGCCTTCTTGGCGGAAGCCGGATCGGCCTGCATCACGCGCAGCACCTCGCAGGCCCGGCGCGCGATCAGCGCCGGCTTGGCGTTCGGCCCGCGCACCAGGGCCGCGCTGATGGCGGCCTCGCGTTCGTCCAGGCCATGCGCGGCTTTGCCGAACAGGCTGCGGCTCAGCGCATCGATGCCCACGATCTCGCCGCGCAGCGGCACCAGGTTGAGGTAGGCCTCGAGCATCTGGTCCTTGCGCCAGCGCGATTCGAGCTCGCGTGCGGCCAGCGTCTGGCCGATCTTCTGTGCCATGCTGCGTCCGCCCGGGCCCATGTGCAGCTCACTGTCGAGCAGGCCGGCCAGCTGCATGGTGATGGTGGAGGCGCCGCGCGTCTTGCGGTTCCACAAGTTGCCCCAGGCCGCTGCCGACACCGCCCGCCAGTCGACACCGCTGTGCTCGTAGAAACGCTTGTCTTCGCTCAGCAGGATCGCATGCCGCAGCGCCGGCGACACATCCCCCAGTGCCACCCATTGGCCGCGCCGTACGCTGTTGTCGGTGCGCAGCCGCTGCAGCACTTCGCCGTCGCGGTCCAGCAGCAGGCTGTCGCTGGGGCGGAAGTCGCGTTTGACTTCGTCGAAGGAGGGCAGGGCATGGGCCAGGCTGGCACAGCAAGCCAAACCAATGGCGGTGAGAAAACGCCAGCGACGGAGGAGCTTCATTCCACGTGTATCTCCAATGCGGCATTTGGCTGCGCGAAGTGCAAAAGTATCCGGAAGTTTCTGTGCATGGCGCGGCTCTTGGAAATGCAATGGCCACGAGCATAGCCTTGTCTTCGGCGTGTTTCGTTTGGAGGTGTTACCAGGCCGGCGGCCGAGGTGAAAATCGAAGCATGCACGACATCATTTCTTTTCCAGCCCGCCGCGCCTGGCGGTTTCCCCTGGTGCCCCTGGCCCTGGCCGCCGCCCTGGCGGGCTGCGCCAGCGCGCCTTCGAAGGCGCCGTCGCCACCGGTCGCTTCAACTCCCACCGTGCCCACGACGCCACCCGGCACCGATGAGGTCGCACCCGAGCCGGGTTTCGCGCGCTGGCTCGACGGCGTGCGCGCTAGCGCGCGCGCCGCGGGCATTTCCGAGGCGACGCTGCATGCCGCATTCGACGGTGTGCGGTTCCTGCCGCGCGTCGTCGAGCAAGACCGGGCACAGCCCGAGTTCACCCGTTCGGTGTGGGACTATCTCGACAGCGCCGTGTCGCCGCAACGCGTCATGCGCGGGCAAGACCGGCTGCTGCAGGTTCGCGCCGAGGCCGATGCCGCAGCCACCCGCTACGGCGTGCCGGCGAGCATCCTGGTGGCCATCTGGGGCATGGAGAGCAACTACGGCAGCAACTACGGCGACATCCCGACCATCGACGCGCTGGCCACGCTGGGCTTCGAGGGCCGGCGCGAAGACTGGGCGCGCGGGCAGTTGCTTGCGGCCCTGAAGATCCTGCAGAACGGCGACATCGACCGCGCGCACATGATCGGCTCCTGGGCTGGCGCCATGGGCCAGACCCAGTTCCTGCCGTCGAACTTCCTGGCCTATGCCGTGGATGCAGACGGCGACGGCCGGCGCGACATATGGGGCAGCATGGCCGATGTGCTGGCTTCGACAGCCAACTTCCTCGCGCGCTCGGGATGGCAGGCGGACCAGCCTTGGGGCACCGAAGTGCAACTGCCGCCCGGCTTCGATATCGGCCGCGCCGATGCCGGCGTGCGGCAAAGCGCCGCCCAGTGGGTCGCCGAGGGTGTGCGCGGCATGGACGGCGCAGCGCTGCCGGTATTGACCGACGCCGAGGTGATGCTGCCCGCAGGCGCACGCGGCCCGGCCTTCCTGGTCGGCCCGAGCTTTCGCTCGATCCTGCGTTACAACAACTCGACGAGTTACGCGCTCGGGGTGAGCCTTCTTGCCCAGCGCCTGGCCAATGGCCCAGGTGTGCAGGCGCCCTGGCCGCGCGATCTGCAGGCGCTCACGCGCAGCCAGTTGATCACGCTGCAGACCGCGCTCAACCAGCGCGGTTTCGCCAGCGGCACACCCGACGGCATGATGGGCCCCGCCACGCGCAACGGCATCCGGCTGTACCAGCGCAGCATCGGCCTGCCGGCGGATGGTTATCCGAGCGTGGACCTGCTGCAGCGCCTGCAGACGCCGTAGCCGCTTGCCGGGTCTGACGGTTCTACTTCGCAGCCACCACCTTCACGCGCGCGTTCGGCGTCTCGCCAAACATCTCGGGCGCGTACATGGCCTCCACCCGGCTTGGCGGCAGGGCAAAGCTGCCGACGTTGTTGAGCCGCACGGTGTATTCCATTTTCAGCACACCTTTGGGCAGGTACTGGTAGTAGCTGCGAAAGGCCTCGAAGCTGCGCTCCTCGAAGGCCGGCCAACCCGCGCCGCTTTGTTTTTCGCCGGTGGTGGCGATCTGCGAATCGCGGCCCAGGCCACTGCCGAGAATGCTCGCACCGGCGGGGATCGGATCAGTGACGACCACCCAGCTCATGTCGGCCGAGGCATTGATTTCGAGCGTGATGCGCAGCACGTCGCCGCGGCTGTAGACGCCGCTGCCTGACGAGGGATTGGCCTGCTCCACCACGGTGATGGTTTTCTTGAGCTGGTAGCCTGCGGCGAACGGCGCCTTGAGTTCGATGGCCGCCAACGACTGCAGCGTGAGCCAGGGCTTGCCCGTGCCTTGCTGCGTCACCGTCAAGCGGTCCTTGGCGGCATCGCTCCAGGGCAGGAACATGCCGTTGTTGCGCAGGTTGCCCGGCGAGGCGGGCGCACCGAACCAGGTGGTGACGTTTGGCGCGCCACCGGCATCGCTGGCCTTGATACGTTCGACCTTGCCCCAGTCGACACCCGTGCTGGCCGCCGTCAGTGCGGCCTTGGTGATGCCCGCCACCGGTGTGGCTTCGAACCTGGCGGAGAACTTCTCCAGCGCCAGTCCACCCCACAGGTTGGCGGTGGTGGTGTGCCACGCGCCGCCTTGCTGCCGGCCGATGAAGCCGTTGGCCAGGCGGCCCATATCATCGTTCAGGTCTTTCCATGCCGGATCGTCCATCACGGCCAGCATCAGGCGCGCGGTGTTGACGTCGCCGTTGGTCATGAGCCACCACCAGTAGTCGTCGCGCTCGGTGCTGAAGACGAGCTTGGTGCCCTGGTACGACAGCCGTGCGCGCAGCACCTGGCGCGCCTCGGCCAGGCGTTGCTCGCGCTGCGGCACGTCGGCCACGCGCTGCAGGATGTTGATCCAGTCGATCACCGCGCTGGTGGGCCACTGGTTGGGTGTGATGGTGACGCTGCCGAGCATGCGGCCTTGCGCCTTGCCGTAGCGCGACAGGGCCTCGAGTGCGGCGAGCTTGCGCACGTCCAGGTCTTTACCTCTGCTGGACATTGGACTCCAGAAGTCGCGCTGGATACGGCCTTCCACGAAGGCGACCAGGCCGCGCTGCATGGCTGCGCGGGCTTCATCGGGCAGCGCGAATTCAGGATGCAGCGCCGTGGCTTCGTGCGTCGCAGCCAGGATGTACGAGGTGAGGGTGTCGCTGCCGCGGTTGGCCTCGCCATCGCGCGGCGGGAAGTAGTTGGCCAGGCCGTCGGCATCGAGGTAGGTGGGTAACTGTGCCGCCACGGTTTGCCACATCTTCGTATCGCCCAGGCCGATGGCCTTGCTGGTCTTCTGCTCAAGGCAGGCGAACGGGTAGTTGGCGAACCAGTCGCGCACGCCGGGCAGGCCCTCGGCAAGCTTCGGGCTCAAGGACATCTTCAGGCCGCCGCGGCCCGGCAGGCTGTCGGCGGGGCGGGCCACGTCCACGCTGTAGCTGCCGTCGACCTGCACCAGTGTCGCCTGCTGCACCGTCAGCGGCACGGCGGGGATCAGGCGCTGCCTGGCCTTCAGGCCGTCGCGTGCATCGCTCAGCGTGTCCTTGGCCTCGATCTCCCAGAGGATGGCTTCGGCGCGCGTCTGGGCGAGTTGCGCCGGTGCGGTCACGGTCCACGCCACTTCGCGCGCCTCGCCGGCAGGGATGTCGACGGTTTGAGGTTCCAGCGTCAGCATCGTGGCACGCGGCGAGGCCAGCACCTTCATGGCCTTTTGCGTGGTGTTGCGCAAGGTGATCTGTGCGCGGAACTCGTCGTCTTCGCGCACCAAAGGCGGCAGTCCGCTGATGATCTGCAGGTCTTGCGTGGTCTGCACGCTGGTCTGCCCGGTGCCGAACAGGCCGGTCGAGGCGTCGGCCACGGCGACGATCCTGAAGGTGGTGAGCGCGTCGTTCATTGGTACCGTCACCACCGCCTGGCCTTGGGCGTCGAGCACCAGCTTCGGGTTCCACAGCAGCAGGGTGTCGAGCAGCTCGCGTGTGCTGCCGCGGCCGCCACCGCCACCGGCGGGCACGGCCTTGCGGCCGAAATGTCGGCGGCCGATGATTTCCATCTGCGCGGTCGAGGTTTGCACGCCCCAGGCACGGCGCTGCAGCATGGCGTCCAGCAGGTTCCAGCTGGTGTTGGGCATCAGCTCCAGCAGGGCCTGGTCCACCGCGGCCAGGGCCACCTCGGCGCCGGCGGCGGGTTGGCCGTTCGGTAGCTATGCGGTTATGGTCACGCGGGCCTGGCCACGCACCGGGTAGCTGGCCTTGTCGGCGGCCACCTTCACGTCGAGCTGGTGCGCCTTGGTGCCTACGCGGATCTCGGCCAGGCCAAGCCGGAAGGCCGGTTTGCTCAGGTCGACCAGGGCGGTTGGCGCCACGTATTCGCGGCCTTCGTACCAGAAGGCCGTCCACCATTCGCGCGGCGCCTTGAAGCCCCAGGTGAAAAAGCTGTACCACGGCACCTCGCGCAGCCGGCCGCGCAGGGCCAGCACACTCACGTAGACGTTCGGGCCCCAGTGGTCCTGCACCTTGAGGCTGATCGTCGGGTCTTGCCCGTTCAACTGCACCACCTGGGTTTCGATGATGCCTTCGCGTTCCACCGCCACCAGCGCGGTGGCGAAGCGGAACGGCATGCGCACCTGGAACTTGGCCGTCTCGCCGGGCTGGTAGCTCTTCTTCTCGGCCAGCAGGTCCATGCGGTCGTGGTTTTCGCCGCCGAACCACAGCTCGCCCTGGCGCGTCACATAGACCGAGCTTGCCGCCTGGCTGCTGTTGCCAGCAAAGTCCTTGGCGGTGACGACCAGCTCCACCTCGCCGGCCACGCTGACCGGCGTCTCGCACAGCAGCAGGCCGCGCGCGTCGCTCTTGCCGCTGCAGACCTGGCCGAGCGACTTGACCGTGGTCTGGTTGTCGTAGGTATAGAAGCCGCCGACCATGCGCTTGCGTGTGGTGGTGACGGTGCGCGCCACGGCCTGCACTTCGAGCGGCACGCCGGCCTGCGGCTTGCCGTTCAAGTCGAGCGCGAGGGCCTGGAAGCGCACCTGCTGGCTTGATCCGCCCGAGAGGCTGACCCAGCCCTCGGTCTTGATGCCCGCCACCACGCCAGCCGGCCACAGCGTGGACGTGCTGCGGATGGTCTGCACCTCGCCGTTCGGGTCGGCATAGGTGGCTTCGAGCAGCAGCTCCTTGGGTTGTTTGGCCAGGAGTTCGGTGGGCAGTTTGTCGATGGTCAACTTGCCCGCGCCGCTACGGTCGAGGTTTAGCGGCAGCTTGTCGGCCACCACGCGTGGGCTGTCGGCGGCGCTGCTTTCTTCCTCGCCTTCGGTACTGGTCGAAGTGGCACCGCGCGGCGGCGAGAAGCTGAACGCATCGTAGTCGGCGAAGCTCGGATATTTGTTGCGCACCATGGCCGACACCCGCACCGGCAGGTTGGCCGCGCCGCCGCCGGCCACGTAATTGATCTGCACGCTGGTGGGCACGGCTTTGACGTTGACCAGCGCTTCTTTTTGCGACGGGCCGATGCGGCCTTCGAACACCGGCAGGCGGAACTCTTCCACGCGAAACTGGCCGGTGGAGAAGCTCCGTCCGTCCGCGCTCGCCAGCGTGACTTCGTAGGCGCCGAGCTTGGCCGCGGGCGGCACCTGGAAGCTGTTTTCCGCGCTCAGGCCGCCGGTGGCGGTGCGGCGCCACACCACCGGCTGGGTGTACTGCTGGCCGCTGCCGACATGGGTGATCTGCAATTCGTCGGGTTGGGTGGCCGGCAGCGCGAAGCCGCTCTTCACCTCGGTGCGCAGCAGGTGTTTCATCGACACGGTTTCGCCGGCGCGCAGCAGCATGCGGTCGAAGACGGTGTGGGCGCGTTCGTCGGGCACCGGATCGCGGCTGGTGGGCACGTTGAAGCGCCAGGGCTCGATCCCCTGGCTCCAGTCGCTCCAGGTGAAGGCCAGGTCTTCCACGCCCTTGGCGTCTTTCGCACGGGCGCTGACGAAGTAGGCGGCTGTGTAGCTGTCGTCGTCGTCGTTGCCTCCGCTACCGCCGCTACCACCGCAGTTGGGCGGCTCGGCCGACAGGCCCGGCAGCTCGGCAATCCCTTGCGCGTTGGTGCGCCCGCTGGCCAGCAGCTTGCCGCGGCAGTCGGACACCTGCACCGCGGCATTGGCCACGGGCTGCCCCTTGTCGAGGCTGGTGACCCAGGCCAGCGCGTTCTCGCGGCCGAGCTTGAAGTGCACGCCCAGGTTGGTGACGAGGGTGGAGGTGCGCACCACCATGGCCCGCTCGGGGCCGTGGTTCTCGTCGAGCAGCGACTGGCCGAGCCGCTTCGAGCTGATCTCCAGCACATGGAAGCCCGGCGTGAGTGGAATGCCCACCACCTCGAAAGGGCGCGGGTCGGCACTTGCCGGCTGCGGCAGGTTCAGCGTCTTCACACCGGCCTGGCCGGCCAGCAGCGACAACATGCGCGACTGCACCCAGTCCTTGCGGTCCGCATCGACGACTTTGGGCAGCGGGCCCTTCACGTCTTTCGCCGCCTGCGCGCGCGCCACCTGGAAGCGGTCGTAGCGTTGCACCAGGCGGTACCAGGTGATGATGTCGGCGTCGCTGCGCGGCTGCAGGTCGGCAACCTGGCCGGTTTGCCCTGCCGGTGCGGCGGAAGTGTTGAGCCCGCGGATCGGCAGCGCGGCCTCCACGTTGCGCAGGGTCACCGGCATCATCGGCCCGCCGTCGGGCTCGGCGAAGCGTTCGACCACGCCGAAAGGCGCGGCGGCGAACTTGGCCAGCGGCGGCATCGCGCCGGTGGCGAGTTTCATGGGGAAGCTCGCCGCATTGTTCAGCGGCCGCTCCGAGGCGTCCTTGAAGCCCGCGGGCAATTCGAGGGTGAATGGCGTCGATTCGGCAAGCGGCGGCTTGAACGTCACGTCATTGACCGTGGCATCGGAATCGGCATCGCTGTCTTCGGCGAAGCTCGGCTTCATTTCCGCCTTGGCGGACTTGAGGCGGATGCCTTCGGCCAGCTTGCGCGGCACCGGCGCGTTGAAGCTGAGCGTGACCGGGCGGATCGGCAGGCAGCCGGCCTGGGCGTTTTCGCGTTCGCAGCTGAAGCTGGCGGTGAAGGGTTCACGCACCTGGAAGTTGAAGCGTTTCTCCACCGCATTGGGCACGCCCGAGGGCGTGGCCACGCCGCGGCCGTAGACCAGTTGGACCTTGGCCGATGGTGTGAGGCGGCGGTTGCAGGCCAGGGTGGCATAACGCAGCGGCTCGCGGGCGGCGGCCTTGTCCAGGCCCTGCGCCTTGAGCAGCGCGGTGCGTTCGGCGCCGTCGATCAGGCGCACCGGCACACGTTCGCCCAGGCCGTCCACTGCGCACCAGGTGTTGGCCTGCAGGCTGGCCAGCGTAGCCGGGCCGTTGAGCTGCAGGGTGAAGTACTGCTGTTCGTCGATGGTGCCGCCGTTGTAGGGCCGGGTGCTCTGCACGAACGGGCCGCCGGTGTTGAACTGGTAGCTGGCCTTGCCCGTCAATTCGGCGCCAGAGGCCGATTTGATGCCCGGCCTGCGCTGGACGGTGCAGCGCACGCCAGGCGGCAGGTCATTGTCGAAGTCGAACACCCATTCGCGCTCGCTGGTCCAGCGGCCGGTGCCGCGGCTGGCATCCGCGTCGCTGCAGCTCAGCGCCAGCGGCGCAGGGGCTTTCGGGTCGCCGAAGGCGGTAGCGGCTTCGTCGAACTTGGCGACCACCTGGCGCACACGGGCCACTTCGCCCTGGGGCGAGAGGCTGCTGATCTGCAGGGCCCAGGCGCCCAGGGCGGTGAGCAGCAACGCGAAAAAACACACAAGGTGGCGGGTGGTACGGCTCAAGCGGGTCTCCTGTGGGCGGTCGAGCGTAGCCGATTTTGCGGCGCTGGAAATGGTCGAAATCCCCTTGCCGGGAGCACGGAACTTTTGCTTGAATGGCCCTCCAACACAGGGGGATGGCAACGGGGGGCAGCAAGCCAGTCCGAAAGCACCCTTCAACCACTGGAGATCGCGCACGTGCCCACGCCTCCCGGTTCGACCCGCCGTTGGGAAATCGATGTCCTGCGCGGCCTGATGCTGGTGCTGATGACGCTGACGCACCTGCCCACGCGACTGTCGTCTCCCATGGGCCAGCCCTTCGGTTATGTGTCGGCGGCCGAGGGCTTCGTGCTGCTCTCAGCCTATGTGACCGGCATGGTCTACAGCCGGCTGGCCCAGAAGCAGGGCATCGAGGCCATGCGCCGGGCCTTCTGGCGGCGTGCGATGAAGGTGTATTTCTGCCAGGCCGCGAGCCTGTTGCTGCTGTTCACCGTGATCGCGGCGGTCGGCATGCGCATCGCGCACGCGCCGGTGCGCGACATCATTGCCTTCTACCTGAAGGAGCCCATCACCGCACTGTTGAGCGGCCTGGCCCTGGTCTACGAGCCGCCGCTGCTCGACATCCTGCCGATGTATGTGGTGTTCATGCTGGTGAGCCCGCTGCTGCTCGGCTACGGACTGCGGCGTGGCTGGCGCGGCGTGATGGCCGCGAGCGTGCTGCTGTGGGTGCTGGCGCAGTTCGATTTCGGGCGCTGGCTGCACGGGGAGATGGTGCAGTTCACCGGCCTGCCGGTGTCGTATGTCAACACCGGGCCGTTCGTCACCTTCGCCTGGCAGTTCCTCTGGGTGCTGGGTTTGTGGATGGGCGCGCACGACAACGACAAGACCGCCGCGCCCTGGGCCTTTCCGCGCTGGGCTGTGGTGGCCGCCGGCGTCTATGCCGTGTTTTTCTTCGCCTGGCGCCACGGGTTCGGCCAGGTTCCGTTCGCGCCCGGCGTGTGGCTCAACGACAGCTTCGACAAGTGGCACCTGGCGCCGGCCCGCCTGCTGAACCTGTTCGCGCTGATGGCGCTGGCCATCCGCTTCGCGCCCTGGCTTCACCAGCGAATGCCGCGCTGGCGCTGGCTGGAGACGCTGGGTTCGGCCTCGCTGCCGGTGTTTTGCGCGCACCTGCTGCTGGTGTTCCTGGTGCTGGCCTGGTGGGGGGATTCGGTTACCGCACGACCCTGGTGGGGCGACGGCTTGCTGCTGGCGGCGGTGTTCGCTACGCTTTATGGGGTGGCCTGGGTTACGGTATGGCTGGACCACACGCCGGCGCGCTGGGTGCCGGCCCATGAATCCCATCCGGATTCGGCCGACACCTCACCCGAGTTGCCGCCGCCGCTGGACGGGGCCCGGCTTACCGAGCAGCTGCAGCGTGCGCCTGGGGTGGCAGAGCCGGTTCGTCTGCGACGAGATGTGGCGTGATCAGCGACTTCCACAGCGCATAACCGGTGTCGTTCAGATGCAGCCGGTCGGCCTGGAACAACTCGGGCCGTGTTTCGCCGTTGGCGTCGAGCATCGGGGTGTGGATGTCGATGTACTTCGCGTTCGGCAGGCTCGCCAGGTAGTTGGCAATCAGCGCATTGGTTTCGCGGATGCTGGCGGCGAGTGCCACCCGGGCCGGGCTGGGCTTGATCGAGATGTAGGTGATCTGGGTGGATGGCAGCTCGTTGCGCACCGCATTCACGAAATGCTGCAGGCTTTCGAGTACCTGCGCGGGTGAGCGGCCTTCGGCCAGATCGTTGTCGCCGGCGTACAGCATGACCTGGCGCGGCTGGTACTGGATGACGAGTTCACGCACGTAGTGGTCGCAGTCGGCCAGCGTCGAGCCGCCGAAGCCGCGGTTGATCACCACCGGCACCTGCCGGAAGTCTTGCGACATGTTGCGCCACATGCGGATGGTGGAGCTGCCGACGAACAACACACCATTGCGGCCCGGCGGATTGGCGCGGTCGGAGGACGCGAAGTCGCTCAGGCTGGTCTGCCAGCGCAGCGCGTTGTGGGCCGTGGTCTGCGCCTTGGCGGTCGGCAGGCTCATCCAGCCGGCGGCGACCATGGCGCAGCCCACCAGCCAGGGGCGGGCGAATGCGAGTGTGCGGCGGCGGGTGAAGGGCGGCACGGTGGCGGTTTCACCGGAGGCGGTGTGGACGGTGGCAGGCTGGGAAATGAGGCGGCGACGGTGCATGTGGACGCTTTCTTTCAGGTGGGGCAGCCGTTTGGAATGCTGAAGGTGGAGAAGTTCCCCGATTCAGTGCCTTCCGCCTTCCAATGGCGCCTGCAGAGTTCATTTTCGGCCTATTTCTGTGTCGGCTGGGGCGGAATTTGGCGTATCGGCTGTAAATCCGATCAACGGCCGAGGCCATCTTTGATCGCGCCGGGCTGCAATCAACCCAGCCGGACGGGCACAAAAATCTTGTCTTCGCCGCGTTGGATCAGCAACGCCACCGATTTGTCCGACTTGGCTACGGCCGCGCGCACCTGTTCCACGCTGCGCACCGGCGTGCCGTTGATGGCCAGCAGCACGTCGCCCGGATTCACCCCCGCGTTGGCGGCGGCACCCCCGGCCTCTTCGATCAGCAGGCCAGCAGGCACACCTGCCGAGCGCAGCTCATCGGGCGCCAGCGGACGCAGTGCCAGGCCGAGCTTGCCCTTTTGTGCGCCTTCGTCCGAGTTGGCCACTTTGCTCGCCTTGTCGTTCAGGCTGCCGAGCCGAGCGTCGATCTGGACCGGCTCACCCTTGCGCCAAATGTCGAGCTTGACGGTTTCGCCGGGTGTGGACAGGCTGATCGCCGAAGGCAGGTCGCCGGAGGACACGATGGGCTGGCCGTTGACCTTGCGGATCACGTCGCCCGGCTCCAGGCCGGCCTTGGCGGCAGGGCCGTTCTTGTCGACGGCGGAGACCAGCGCGCCTTCGGGTTTGTCGAGCTTGAACGAATCGGCCAGGGTCTGGTTCACCTCCTGCACGGCCACACCCAGGCGCGCATGTTCCACCTTGCCGTGGGCCACGATCTGGTCCTTGATCTTGCCGGCCAGGTCGATCGGGATGGCGAACGACACACCCTGGTAGCCACCGGTGCGGCTGTAGATCTGCGAATTGATGCCGACCACCTCGCCGCGGGTGTTGAACAGCGGGCCACCGGAGTTGCCCGGGTTCACCGCCACGTCGGTCTGGATGAACGAGACCGAGCTGTCGTCCGGCAGCGAACGGCCCTTGGCGCTGACTACGCCGGCCGTCACCGTGTTCTCGAAACCGAAGGGCGAGCCGATGGCCAGAACCCATTCGCCCACACGCAGGTCGCTGACCTTGCCCAGGGTGACCACCGGCAGGTTCTTGGCGTCGATCTTCAGCACGGCGATGTCGGTCTTGGGGTCGGAGCCCAGTACCTTGGCCACGTATTCGCGGCGGTCGGTGAGCTTGACGGTGACCTCCTTCGCGTCACGCACCACATGGGCATTGGTGAGTATGGTGCCGTCGGCGCCAACGATGAAGCCCGAGCCCTGGCCACGCACCATCTGGCGCGGCGCGTTCGGACGCTGGCCACGGCCCTGCTGCTGGCCTTGCTGGCCCTGGAAGCGCTTGAAGAATTCGAAAAATGGATCGTTGCCGAACGGGTCGTCCTGGCCTTGCTGCTGCGCGATCTCGGCCTGGTCTTCGGCGCTGGCCACGCTGGTCACGCTGATGTTGACCACGGCCGGGCCGTATTGCGCGGTGATCTGCGAGAAGTCGGGCAGGGCCATTGGCACGCCAGGCGTGGCGGGCACGGTTGCCACCACCGGTGCGGCGGCATGGGCCAAGCCGGTCTGAACCAGACTCACGCCAGCGCCGCCAATGGCGCCCGCGGCCACCAGGGCCAGAACGAGTTTGGTGCTCTTGAGGGAAACGGTGTTCATGAGACAGGTCCTTGGAATTGGGTTTCGAAGACCTGAATGATGCGGACACAGACTTAGACGAGACTTAAAAAAAGCGCAGCGTCATGGCAGCGGCCGATGCGCTGCCTTGGGGTTTTTGTTTTCAGTGACGGAATTCTTTCAGGTCCAGGTGCAAGTCGTAGCTGGTCCGGCCCGCGTGGCTGGATTCGATGACGATGGCATCGCAGGAGGTGGTCTGGCCGGCACGGCCTTCGTAGGCCAGGCGGCGCTGGAAGCGGCTTGCGTCGCCAGTCGACAGGAACGCGACGCGCTGGCCCTGTACCCGCACTTCCACCGGCTTGTAGACGTGGGGACGGCTGCCGCCCATATGCAGCGTGGCCACGCACAGCTTGCCCTGTGTGCCGCTCTGGGCGTTTTCAGCGGCGCGCTTAAGGGCTCCCTGGTGGCTTGCCGCCTCGATCACGGCGAAGTCGAACTTGCCCTGTGACGGCCATTTGAAGCTGACTTCATCCGCCGCGAACTGCACTGTGGATTCGCCCTGGTGGACGAGGCCCAGGCTGTTGCCATGGTGGGGGCGGAAAGCACGCCACAGCATGAAGGCGGCGGCGAAGACGAAGAGAGTGGTGAACAACTCGCGCATGATCGGCCTCGGTAAAGATTGGTTAATGGTTTGTAACTGCCGAAGCGCTTTTGACGGTGTGAGAAATTCACGGATCGGGCCTATCTGCGCGCTTTGAGATACTCCCGCCCATGCAGTTGCAAGACATTCTTTATTCGCAGGGCTTCGGTACACGCCGGGTCTGCGCCGGTCTCGTTCAGCAGGGGCTGGTCGAGGTTTACGATTCGAAAGAGGCTCAGGTGCCGGTGCGCTGTACCGAGTCAGCTATGGATTTTGAGGAGGAGGGCCTGCGGTTTCGCGTGCAGGGCGTGGACTGGGCCTACCACCGGATGGCTTATGTGCTGTTGCACAAGCCGGCCGGCACCGAGTGCTCGCAAAAACCGTCCACTTACCCGAGCATCTACACGCTGCTGCCGTCGCCGCTGCGCCTGCGCCCGCAGAAAAGCGCGGTGCAGGGGGTGCAGGCCGTGGGGCGGCTGGACCAGGACACGACCGGCATGCTGCTGCTCAGCGACGATGGCCAGTTCATCCACCGCATGAGTTCACCCAAGAAACACGTGCCCAAGGTCTATGAGGTGACCACCAAGCACCCGATCGACGACAAGCAGGTGCAGCGCCTGCTGGCGGGCGTGGTGCTCGACGACGATCCGAAGCCGGTGCGCGCGGCGGCTTGCGAGATCACGGCCGAGAACCAGCTCAGCCTGACCCTGACCGAAGGCAAATACCACCAGGTCAAACGCATGCTGGCCGCGGTGGGCAACCGTGTCGAAGGCTTGCACCGTTCGCGTATCGGTGAACTGGTTTTGCCGGCGGACCTGCTGCCCGGGCAGTGGCGCTGGCTCGACGCGGAAGACCTGGCCAGGTTGCGCGGCTGAAACAGCTGTAAAAACCACTGCCGCTCACGTGGCGGCGGCTTTGCCGGCGGCTACACTGCTGGATTGTTTCAACCTTGGTGTGCTGTGAAGTTGTCCGTTCGTTGTGTGGCCTCCGCGGCCTCTAGGGCTTTTGTTGTCGTTGTGGTTTTTTTCGGGGTCTTGGTCGCGCCTTTCGCGGCCCATGCCGAAACCCGGCTGGTTCATCCGATCTTCGTGCTGAATTCGCTCGACGCCGACGTCAGCGTGGTCGACCCGGCCACCTGGACCGTGACCCAGCGCATTCCCACCGGCAAGGAGCCGCACCACGTCTACCTGACGCCCGATGAGAAGTCGCTGATCATCGCCAATTCCGTGGGCGATTCGCTCACCTTCATCGACCCGCGCACGGCGGAGGTGCAGCGTACGGTGCGCGGCATTTCCGACCCGTACCAACTGCGTTTTTCGCCCGACATGAAGTGGTTCGTCACCGCGGCGAACCGGCTCAACCACATCGACATCTACCGCTGGGACGGCCAGAACATGACGCTTGCTAAGCGTGTGGCCACCGGTAAGACGCCGAGCCATCTGTGGATCGACAGCAAGAGCAGCACGATCTATTCCTCGATGCAGGACAGCGATGAGCTGGTGGCCATCGACATCGCCAGCCAAACCATCAAATGGCGCACCTCCACCGGCGCGATGCCGGCCGACTTGTTCCTCACTGCCGACGACAAGACCCTTTTGCTGGCGCTGACCGGCAGCGACGGCCTGGAGATCTACGACGTGTCGGGCAAGACGCCGGTACGCACCCGGGTGCTGCCTACCGGCAAGGGCGCGCATGCGTTCCGTGCGGTCGGTGACGGGCGGCATGTGTTCGTCAGCAACCGCGTCGCCAATAGCATCAGCAAGATCGACCTGCAAACACTGGCGGTGGTGGCCAACTACCCGGCACCCGGCGGGCCGGACTGCATGGACATCAGCGCCGACGGCAAGCTGCTGCTGGTCACCTCGCGCTGGGCCAAGAAACTCACGGTCATCGATACCGAGGCGCGCAAGGTGGTGCGCCAGATCAACGTCGGAAGGTCTCCCCATGGTGTCTGGACGCTGGACCACGCGCCGCGCTGAGCGCTGCATCCGCACCGCGATTGCCGGTTTTCTCGCTGTTGCCAGCGCAGGCGCCATCGGCGCCGGAGCGCCGCAGAGTTGCCAAAAACCGGTCTACCTGACCTTCGACACCGGCCATATGGCCGTGGCCCCGCTGATCGCCGAGGTGCTGAACCGCCAGCACGTCAAGGTCACCTTCTTTGCCGCCAACGAACGCACCCAGACCGGTGACGGCAGCCTGGGCGAGGCCTGGGCGCCCTGGTGGAAGGCGCGCGCCGCCGAAGGCCATGCCTTCGCCTCGCACACCTTCGACCACGTGTACTGGCGCGGTGATGTGGCCGACCAGCCCGGCATGCCCACGCGGTTTCGCATGCGGCCCTCGGCCGGCCCCGACGAAGGCCGCGAGCAGGTCTGGACGGCGGCGCAGTATTGCGAGGAAATCGACCGCTCCGAAAAACGCCTGCAGGCCATCACCGGCGAGGCGCCGCTGCCGCTGTTTCGCGCGCCCGGCGGCAAGACTTCGCCCAAGCTCTTGGCCGCGGCCAGATCCTGCGGTTATGCCCACGTCGGCTGGGCGCCAGCGGGCTTTCTGGGCGACGAATTGTCCAGCGAGGCTTATCCCAACCAGGCCTTGCTGCAAAAGGCGCTGAAAGACATCCGGTCCGGCGACATCCTGCTGGCCCACCTCGGCATCTGGTCGCGCAAGGACCCGTGGGCGCCAGCGGTGCTCGAGCCGCTGATCGTTGGCCTGAAGGCGCGCGGCTTCTGTTTTGAAACCCTGCGCGCGCATCCGGATTACGCCGCCTGGATCGCGGCGAAGCGAAAATAGAGCCATGGACATGTTGACGGATTGGTTCTCGCAGGCGCAGCAATGGTTGTTCGAAACCGTGGTGCAGCCCTTTGTGTTTGCCATCGGCCTCGGTGGCCTGACGGAAGACGCTTTCGACGCCACCGGCTGGCTGCTGGTCGGCCTGTTGCAGGTGCTGGTGTTGCTGGTAGTGATCGGCCCGCTGCAGCGCTGGCGCCCGGTGGAGCCGGTGACCGACCGCGCCGCGGTCCGCGAAGACGTCCTCTACACGCTGATCCATCGGCTGGGTGCCTTCCGGCTGTTGTTGTTCTTCACGCTGGATCCGGTGACGGACAGCGTCTTCGGCTGGTTGCGCGTGGCCGGCATGTCGACCTTCCAGCTCGATGAGATCTGGCCGGGCGTGACCGATCTGCCCCTGGTCAGCTTCAGCATCTACCTGATCGTGTTCGACCTGCTCGACTACTGGATCCACCGCGGCCAGCACCAGATCGAATGGTGGTGGCGGCTGCATGCGCTGCACCATTCGCAGCGGCAGATGACGATGTGGAGCGACAACCGCAACCACCTGCTCGACGACATGCTGCGCGACGTGATCATCGTCGTCGTGGCGCAGTTGGTGGGTGTGGCGCCGGGCCAGTTCATCGCACTGGTGGCCATCGCCCAACTCAGCGAAAGCTTCCAACATGCCAACCTGCGCGTGTGGTTCGGCCGGGTAGGCGAGCGGCTGTGGGTCAGCCCGCGTTTTCACCGGCTGCACCACAGCATCGGCCTCGGCCATGAGTCGCAAGGTCCCAACACCATCGGCGGCAAGAACTTCGGCGTGCTGCTGCCGTGGTGGGACATGCTGTTCGGCACGGGCAACTTCGAAAAACGCTTTGACCCGACCGGCATCCGTGACCAGGTCGAACCCGGCCCGCAAGGCCTGCGCGACTATGGACGCGGCTTCTGGGCGCAGCAGTGGCTGGGCCTGAAACGGCTGGTCGGCAGGGGATGACGCAAGCGTAAAGCCTTGTGAAGCGGGGCTGATCGTCCGGCCTGCCGGGTTATGCTCGCGGGATGCGTTTGTTGCTTGATTCCTTCTGGCGTGCGGTCGCGTATTGCGTGCACCCGCGTGTCATCGCCCTGTCGTTTTTGCCTCTGGTGCTGATGGTCGCCATGGCGCTCGGCCTGGGCTATTTTTTCTGGGAACCGGCGCTGGACTCGGTGCGCAGCCTGCTGGATGCGTCTGAATGGATCACCCGGCTGTGGTCCTGGCTCGAAGGCATGGGCGCCGGCAATCTCAAGATCGCCCTGGCACCGCTGATCGTGATCTTCGTGGTCACGCCGTTCATCGTGGTCGTGGCCTTGCTGGTGGTGGCCATGATGATGACGCCGGCCATGGTGGCGCTGGTGTCCGAGCGGCGTTTCACCCAGCTTGAGAAAAAGCAGGGCGGCTCGTTCTGGATCAGCCTGTTCTGGTCGCTCGGCTCCACGCTGCTGGCGCTGATCGCGTTGGTGATTTCCATTCCCCTGTGGCTCGTGCCCCCGCTGATCCTCGTGCTGCCGCCGCTGATCTGGGGCTGGCTGACCTACCGCGTGATGGCTTTCGACGTGCTGGCCCTGCATGCGAGCAAGGACGAGCGGCGCGAGCTGTTCCGCCGCCACCGCGTCCCGCTGCTGGTGATCGGCGTGCTGAGCGGTTATCTCGGCGCGGCGCCGAGCCTGGTGTGGGTGTCCGGCGCCTTGTTTGCGGCCGCCTTCGTGGTGCTGGTGCCGCTGGCCATCTGGATCTACACGCTGGTGTTTGCCTTCTCGGCGCTCTGGTTCGCGCATTACGCGCTGTCGGCGCTGCAGGCGCTGCGTGCCGAAGTGCCGGCCGTGATGGCGTCCGAGTCCACGCCGATCACCATCACCGATTCCCTTACTCCGGTCATCCAGGTACCTTCCCATGAGCCAGGCCATCCCACTCTCCCAGCTTCCTGAGGCGCCGCCAGCCGACGCCAGGCTCGGCTTGATCATCGTCGGCGACGAGATCCTTTCGGGCAAGCGCGCCGACAAGCACCTGCCCAAGTTCATCGCGCTGTTGGGGGCGCGCGGCTTGCAGCTGGCCTATGCCGAATACGTCGGTGACGATCCGGCACGTATCACCGAGACGCTGCGGCGCGCGTTCGCCTCGGGCGATGTGGTGTTTTCCACCGGCGGCATCGGCGCCACGCCCGACGACCACACCCGCCAGTGCGCCGCGCGTGCGCTGGGCCTGCCGCTGGCGCTGCATCCCCAGGCTGAAGCGCTGATCCGCGAACGCATGCAGGACACGGCGCGCGAGCAAGGCACGGTGTACGAGCCCGACCGGCCCGACAACGTGCACCGGCTGAACATGGGTATGTTTCCGCAAGGCGCCCGCATCATTCCGAACCCCTACAACAAGATCCCCGGCTTCAGCCACGGCCATGTGCATTTTGTACCCGGCTTTCCGGTGATGGCCTGGCCGATGATGGAGTGGGTGCTCGACCAGCATTACGCGTCGCTGTTCCAGCGCGAGGCCTGGATCGAGAAGTCGGTGGTCGTGTTCGGCGCGATGGAAGCCGCGTTGACGCCACTGATGGAGCGGATCGAAGCCCGCTTCACCGGAACCAAGGTTTTCAGCCTGCCCAGTGTCGACCACCCGCAGTACGGACGGCACATCGAACTGGGCGTCAAGGGCGCGCCGCAAGAGGTCGACAAAGCCTATCCGGCGCTGCTGGAAGGGCTGTCCGCCTTTCAGGTCAAACTCGGCCCTGAATTGGTGCGAGGCTAATTTGCACCATTGGTGTGCATTGCAGGATTTGCATCAATTTGGTGCAAATAAAGGGGCTGGAAGTGGGGTGCACCGGGTAATCCGTGCAAAATATCCGCTGATGGCCTTGGTCTTTCGCGCCAAAGTGTGCCGCCGCGCGGTGAATTTGGTGCACGGGGATTTGGCATAAAAACTGCATTCCCGCCCAGTCGTTCTTTTTTTTAGCAACAACCCTACCAGGAGAATTTGATGGCAAAGACCGTCGCAGACGTGATGAAGATGGTGGCAGAGAGCGAAGTCAAGTTTGTTGACTTCCGCTTCACCGATACCCGGGGCAAGGAACAGCACGTGACGGTGCCGGTCTCGCATTTCGACGAAGACAAGTTCGAATCGGGCCACGCGTTTGATGGTTCCTCGATCGCCGGCTGGAAGGGCATCGAAGCTTCGGACATGCAACTCATGCCCGACCCCAACACCGCCAACATCGATCCGTTCTTCGAAGAAACGACGATGATCCTGACCTGCGACGTCATCGACCCCGCCGATGGCAAGCCCTACGAGCGTGATCCCCGCTCGCTGGCCAAGCGCGCAGAAGCCTACATGAAGGCCTCCGGCCTGGGCGACACCGCCTACTTCGGACCGGAACCCGAATTCTTCGTCTTCGACAGCGTGCGCTGGAAGAACGACATGTCGGGCTGCTTCGTCAAGATCGACTCCGAAGAAGCTTCCTGGAACACCGACAAGGAATACGAACACGGCAACACCGGCCATCGTCCCGCCGTCAAGGGTGGCTACTTCCCCGTGCCACCGGTCGACAGCTTCCAGGACATGCGCTCCGAAATGTGCCTGATCCTCGAAGGCCTGGGCATCCCGGTTGAAGTGCATCACCACGAAGTGGCCAACGCCGGCCAGATGGAACTCGGCACCCGCTTCAGCACGCTGATCCAGCGCGCCGACTGGGTCCAGCTGCAAAAGTACGTGATCCAGAACGTGGCCCATGCCTACGGCAAGACCGCCACCTTCATGCCCAAGCCCATCGTTGGCGACAACGGCTCCGGCATGCACGTGCACCAGTCCGTGTGGAAAGACGGCAAGAACCTGTTCGCCGGCGACGGTTATGCAGGTCTGTCTGAATTCGCGCTGTACTACATCGGCGGCATCATCAAGCACGCCCGTGCGCTGAACGCGATCACCAACCCCGGCACCAACAGCTACAAGCGCCTGGTGCCTGGTTTCGAAGCCCCGGTGAAGCTGGCCTACTCGGCCAAGAACCGCTCGGCCTCGATCCGCATTCCGTTCGTGGCCAACCCCAAGGGCCGCCGCGTCGAAGCGCGTTTCCCCGATCCACTGATGAACCCGTACCTGGGCTTCGCCGCACTGCTGATGGCCGGTCTCGATGGCGTGGAAAACAAGATCCATCCGGGCGAAGCCGCCACGAAGGATCTCTACCATCTGCCGCCTGAAGAAGACAAGCTGATCCCGACCGTCTGCCACAGCCTTGACCAGGCTCTGGAATACCTGGACAAGGACCGCGCGTTCCTGACCAAGGGCGGCGTGTTCACCGACGCTTACCTCGATGCCTACATCGACCTGAAGATGACGGAAGTGACGCGCTTCCGCATGGCCACCCACCCTGTCGAATTCGACATGTATTATTCGCTGTAATGGCCTACAGCCACCGGCTGCAACTTAATGCGGCCGGTGTCATCGAAAAGAGGACGGCGCAGGCCGTCCTTTTGCGTTGTGGATTTTGTTCCTCAAGAGGCTTTGTTGCGTTGACCTGTTCGAATCTGCATCTTCAGCCGCACCCCCGGGTGCCGTTCAATCCATGAAACATGTTTTTGTCCTGACCTTGACACTGCTGGCGGCAACGGCCCAGGCGCAAGGCGCGGTCTACCGGTGCGGCAACGAATACACCAACGGCGTCAAGGACGCCAAGGAAGCGCAGGCGCGCGGCTGCAAGCTCGTCGAAGGCGGCAACATCACCATCATCCAGTCGCCGCGCACGAACAGCGCGGGTGCGAACCAGGGCGCGGTGCGGGCACCGTCCGCCTCGCCCTCCGACAATCCGGAGCAGCGCGCGCGCGACAGTGACGCACGCATGATCCTCGAGTCCGAACTCAGGAAGGCCGAAGCCCGCCAGGTCGAGCTGCAAAAAGAATACAACAACGGCGAGCCCGAGAAGATGGGCAGCGAGGCGCGCAACTACCAGAAATACCTTGATCGCGTGGCCGAGTTGAAGGCCGCCATCGCGCGCAACGAGAGCGACATCGCCGGCCTCAAGCGCGAACTCGCCCGGTTGCCGCCAGTTCGGTGAAACCGCTTCAGCCCAAGCCGGTATGCGCATGAAAAAAACCAACCCCTATATGGTCCGGTTCCAGTCCTTCGATCTGCTGGCCACGCTGGTGGCGGTGCTCAGCAGCAGTGGCGAGGTGCTGTTCGCCAATGCCGCGCTCGAAGATGCCATCGGCACCTCGCGCCGTACCATCGAAGGCTCGCATTTCCCCGACTGCTTCACCGAGCCGCACATCCTGCAGAATGCGCTCGAGGGCGCGGGCAGCAACGAGTTCGCCGCGCTGCGTTACGACGCCTTTTTGCGGCGCCTCAACCACGAAGCCATGCCGGTCCACGTGATCGTGGCCCAGACCGAACGCCCGGGTGAAATCATCATCGAGCTGCTGCCGCTGGAGCAGCAGGCCAAGCAAGACCGCGAAGAGCGGCTCATCGACCAGGCCCAGGCCAACAAGGAACTCATCCGCAACCTCGCGCACGAGATCAAGAACCCGCTCGGTGGCATCCGCGGTGCGGCCCAGCTGCTCGAGATGGAGATCGATTCGCGCGAGCTCGTGGAGTACACCCAGGTCATCATCCACGAGGCCGACCGGCTGCAGAGCCTGGTCGATCGCCTGCTTGCGCCGCACCGCCGGCCGCATGTGGTCGGCGACGTGAATATGCACGAAGTCTGCGAACGTGTGCGCTCGCTGATCCTTGCCGAATTCCCGCGTGGGCTGCGCGTCGTGCGCGACTACGACATCTCGATTCCCGAGTTCCGGGGCGACCGCGAGCAGCTCATCCAGGCGTTGCTCAACATCACGCACAACGCGGCGCAGGCGCTGCACGAGCGCATCGCCGATGGCGACGCAGAGATCACTTTTCGCTCGCGCATTGCGCGCCAGGTCACCTTTGGCAAGCAGCGCTTCCGACTGGCACTGGAATTGCATGTCATCGACAACGGCCCCGGTGTACCGGCGTCGATCAAGGCCCGCATTTTTTACCCGCTGGTGTCGGGCAGGGAAGGCGGTTCTGGACTGGGGCTCACGCTGGCACAAACCTTTGTGCAGCAGCATCAGGGCTTGATCGAATGTGAAAGTATTCCGGGCCGCACGGATTTCAAATTATTGATACCACTGCCGTAGTTCCAGGTCTGCCTGGGCACGCGCAGTCTGACCCGAGGTGACAACACACATGAAACCGATCTGGATAGTAGATGATGACCAGTCGATCCGTTTCGTGCTGGAAAAGGCGCTGCTGCGCGAAGACCTGCCGACGCGCAGCTTTACCAACCCGCGCGAAGTGCTGCAGGCGCTCGAGACCGCGACCGACGAAGACGGCCCGCAGATCCTGGTGAGCGACATTCGTATGCCCGGCGGCTCCGGCCTCGAACTGCTGGGCAAGGTCAAGGAAATGCATCCCGGCCTGCCGGTGATCATCATGACCGCCTTCTCCGACCTGGACAGTGCCGTTTCGGCCTTCCAGGGCGGCGCGTTCGAATACCTGCCCAAGCCCTTCGACCTGCCCAAGGCGGTGGAGCTGATCCGCCGCGCCGTGGAAGAAAGCCAGCGCGAGGAAGTGGCCGAGGAACGCATGGCCGCCGCGCCCGAAATGCTGGGCCAGGCACCGGCCATGCAGGACGTGTTCCGTGCCATCGGCCGACTCTCCCAGAGCAACGTCACGGTGATGATCACCGGCGAATCCGGCTCGGGCAAGGAACTGGTGGCGCGTGCGCTGCACAAACATTCGCCGCGCGCCAACGGCCCCTTCGTGGCCATCAACACCGCGGCCATTCCCAAGGACTTGCTGGAGAGCGAACTCTTCGGCCACGAGCGCGGCGCCTTCACCGGCGCGCAGACCATGCGCCGCGGCCGCTTCGAACAAGCCGATGGCGGCACGCTGTTCCTCGACGAAATCGGTGACATGCCGTTCGACCTGCAGACGCGGCTGCTGCGGGTGCTCAGCGACGGGCATTTCTACCGCGTCGGCGGCCATAACGCCGTGAAGGCTCAGGTGCGCGTGATCGCCGCCACCCACCAGGACCTGGAGCAGCGCGTGCGCGACGGTGTGTTTCGTGAAGACTTGTTCCACCGCCTGAACGTGATCCGCCTGCGCCTGCCCGCGCTGCGCGAGCGTGTCGAAGACGTGCCCATGCTGACCCGGCACTTCCTGCAGCAAAGCGCCAAGCAGCTCGGCGTGGAGCCCAAGCGCATTTCCGACGCGGCCCTGGCCCAGCTCGGCCTGTTCAGCTTTCCGGGCAACGTGCGCCAGTTGGAAAACGTGTGCCACTGGCTCACGGTAATGGCACCGGCGCAGGTCATCGAGCCCAAGGACTTGCCGCCCGAGGTGGTGGGCAGCTTGGCATTCAGCGGTTCGAGCCTCGGCCATGTGATTACACCCCCGCGGGCGCAGGGTATCCCGCTCAATCCGGTCGAAGATGGCGCGGCGGATGCCGTCCAGTCGGCCCAGGCGGCCTCCGGCATTGGCGCGGCGGTCGATCCTGCGATCGACCGGCCCATCGCCCTGCCACCCGAAAGCCTGGGCACCGGCCGCGGCTGGGAACTGGGCCTGGAGGCCGAGGCGCTGGAGCTGCTGGCCAACGACCGGCACGACGTGTGGGACGTGTTGTCGCGCCGCTTCGAGTCCAAGCTCATCCTCACCGCGCTGCACAACACCCGTGGGCGCCGCATCGAAGCCGCGCAGAAGCTCGGCATCGGCCGCAACACCATCACCCGCAAGATCCAGGAACTCGGCCTGGAATGAGCCGTCCCGCCGGCGCCTGAGATCGTCGACACGGTCTGGGGCGTCGGCCCTTGAATGCCCGGGGCAGGGTGCGCCCGGCAGTAGCGCGGCCTTCTATAATTCAAATGAAAATTATTCTTGTTTGAGCGGCCTGCCCGGCCAGCAGCTCAAGCGCCGCCCCGTTGCCTTCTCAAAGGACTTCCTGCCCATGTTTTCCCGCTTCGATCCGTCTCGCCGTTCCTTGCTGCTGTCCATGGGCCTGGGCGCCGCCGCGTTGAGCTCGCTCGACGCCCTGGCCCAGAGCGACGACGGCCTGCTGATCTACAACGCCCAGCACGTCTCGCTGACCCGCGCGTGGGTGGAAGCGTTCACCCGCGACACCGGCATCAAGGTCACGGTGCGCGACGGCAGCGACTACGAAATCGCCAACCAGATCATCCAGGAAGGTGCTGTGTCGCCGGCCGACATCTTCCTGACCGAAAACTCCCCGGCCATGACCCTGGTCGACAACCGCAACCTGTTCGCACAGATCGATCCGGCCACGCTGGCCCAGGTGCCGGCTGTATTTCGGCCGGAAAACGGCAAATGGACCGGCATTGCCGCCCGCAGCACGGTGTTCGTCTACCGCAAGACCAAGCTGTCGCGCGACACCTTGCCCAAGTCGATCATGGACCTGGCCGATCCGAAGTGGAAAGGGCGCATCGGGGGCGCCCCCGTCGGGCCGGACTTCCAGGCCATCGTCAGTGCCGTGCTGCAGCTCAAGGGCGAAGAGGCCACCGCGGGCTGGCTCAAGGGCCTGAAGGAAAACCTGGTGAGCTTCCGCGGTAACAGTGTGGCCATGAAGGCCGCCAACGATGGCGAAATCGAAGGCGCGGTGATCTACCACTATTACTACTTCGGCGACATGTCCAAGCGCGGCGAGAACACCGAGAAGCTCGGCGTGCACTACTTCCGCAACCAGGACCCCGGCGCCTTCGTCAGCGTCTCCGGCGGCGGCATCCTGGCTTCGAGCAAGCGCCAGGCGCAGGCCCAGGTGTTCATGAAGTGGCTCACCGGCAAGGGCGGCCAGGACATCCTGCGCACGGGCAATTCCTACGAATACGCCGTGGGTGAGGGCGCGGCTTCCAACCGCAACCTGGTGCCGCTGGCCGAACTGCAGGCGCCGAAGATCGAAATCTCGAAGCTCAATACGGCCAAGACCCAGGAGCTGATGCAGAAGGCCGGGCTGCTGTAAGTTTGTAATTTCGTCAGCGGACGGTGATGATGTCGCGGTGCATCGGCGCCAGCATGGCCAGCAACTGGTTTTGCGTGCTGAACGCAATGTTCTGCCGCCGCATGCTGGCCTGCAGCACCTCGACCATGGCGTTGAAGCGCACGCGGTCGATCTTCAAGTCGGTGTGCGCGCCCTTCATGGTCTCGCCGTCGTAGACACAGGGCCCGCCCACGGCCACGCAGATCTTGTCGCCGAGCTGGCCTTTCAGGTGGGCTGGCTTGATGTGCTGGAACATCACGCCGATCAGCGGGTCTTCGCGCACATGGTCGACGAAGTCGTTCACCAGCGCCGCGATGCCGGCCTTTTCGCCCAGCGCCACATAAAGCGCCGAGGTCTGTGTGGCCGAGACTTCGATGTTGCGTGGTGGCCCCGCGGCCGGCGCCTGGGGCGGCAGGCCCGGGGTCTGCGCCCCGGCCATGCCGGTCGACATGAGCGCAAGCAGGACTGCTGAGGGCAACAGAGTTTTCATGGTGAGGAGTTTCGCTTGAGGTTCAGAGCGCGATCAGAACGTGACTTGGGCGGACAGGTAGCCACCGGTCTGCCTGCGGCTGGCGGTGATGCCCGGCACGATGCGGCCGAGGTCCACATAGGCCAGCGTCAGCGAAAAATGCTTGGTGGGTGCCCAGGCAACGAAGATGTCCTTCCAGTCGTCCTCGCGCAGCGCGGGCCCCAGGCCTGCCGCCGCGCCCAGCGCTTCCAGCTTGTTCGGCTTGAAGCGGTATTCGGCGCCCACGGCGAATTGCGAGCTCAACAAACAGGCTGCGGAAAACTCGGGCTGCAGGCTACGGCCGTTCTTGCCGGGTGTGCCCGAACCGAAGCCGAGCAGGCCGTTCTGGTTGGCCTTGGTGCTGCGCAGCGTGGCGTTGAGCAGCAAGCCCTGGCCGAGCAACAGTTTGGTGGCGCTCACGTAGAGATCGGTGCCTTCGCGCTTGCTGCCGAGGAAGTCGAGCACCGAGCCGATCGAGCCCGGCCGTACCCGCTTGTGTTCCAGGCCCACCGCGATCTGCGGCATCCAGCGGTCGCTGTCGAGCACGGCTTCGCCGGCCACGCGGACCTTCAGGCCGATGATGTCCAGCTTGATATGGGCATCGGGCGCGACGCCAAACGGCGCGATGCCGTTGAGCTGGTAGGCGGGTGAGGCGCCGAAGTCCTGCCGCGCCAGCGACAGCTCGACGCGGTCGTGCCAGCCCAGGGCGGCGCTGGCGACCGTGAGGCCGTAGTCCTGCGTGCTGACCCGGGTGAGCGCGGCCGTGCCGCCGACCTGGCCTTCGGTGGCGTTGCTGCCGATCACCGCCCACGGCGTGAGGCCGCCGCCGGCCGCGCCGTCGATGCTGCTCACGCCGCCGGTCAGCAGCAGTTTGCCGGTTTCGGCCTGTGCGACGGATGCGCACAGGCCGCAAGCGGCCAGGGTCAGGAGGGACAGTCGGAACAGTCGGAACAGTGTTTGGGTCATGGGATATTTGCCGTGCTCGCAAGCTTTGTACCGGGATGACCACGGGGGCGGTCGCTCAACCGCCGAGCCAGTCGCAGCGCAGCCGGTGGGCCTGGTGGGCGCGCGCCCGCACCCGCACATAACCGGTGGGCAGCACCATGGCCAGGCCGCACAGCGGAAACGCCCACAAGGCATGGAACATCAGCGAAGGGATCCAGCCGACCCAGCCCATCAGCCACAGGGTCAGCACCAGGTCGAGCAACTGGTATTCGATGGGGTGGTCGGCCTTGTGCGCCACGTGCCATTTCTTGATGCGCTGCAATTCGTCGAGGGAGACCGGGCTGACCATGGAAACCTCCGGTGTCTTGAGGTGGACGGGTTTGCCTTGAGCTGCGGATGGGTACGATGTCGCGATGAATTCCGCCGCCTATTTCATCACGCATCCGAACGTTGTGGTTAGCCGAGATGTACCCGTGCCGCGCTGGCCACTATCTTCGCTCGGACGCGAACGCATGGCCAGCGGATTGCGCCAACCCTGGCTCGCCGAAGTGGGCGCGGTGGTGTGCAGCAGCGAGCAAAAGGCGATCGATGGCGCGGAGATCCTGGCTGCTCACCTCGGCCTGCCCTTCAGCCAGGACGCCGACCTGGACGAGAACGACCGCAGCGCCACCGGTTTTCTGCCGCCGCCAGAATTCGAGGCCATGGCCGACGCCTTTTTTGCCGAGCCCGAGGTCTCGGTGCGCGGTTGGGAGCGTGCGGTGGACGCGCAGCGGCGCGTGGTGGCTGCCGCGGCACGGGTGCTGGCGGCCCATCGCGGGCCGGGTGCGCTGGCCATCGTGTCGCATGGCGCGGTGGGCACCCTGCTGTACTGCCATCTGGCCGGTGTGCCGATCAGCCGCCGCTGGGACCAGCCGCCCAACGGCGGTGGTAACTACTTCCGCTTCAGCCTCGCGCCGCCTTCGGTGGCGGCCTGGTGGCGGGCTTTCGATGTGGTCGCGTAAGGCGTAAGGCGTAAGGCAAGGCCATGGCGCGCGTGGGCATCGTCTTCATGCCTTGTGCAGGGCCTCGTGCGCCACTTGCGCGAGCAGGTCCAGGGCCACGTCCAGGTCGAAGTTGCCGATCGCGTCGCCGATCCGGCTGAAGGTGTCTTGGCCCAGGGCTGGGCGCAGTACTTCGGCGTGGGCCTTGAACCAGTTGCCGGCCTCGGGGTCGTCGTCCTGCAGCAGTTGCTGGAGCCGGGCACGGGCCTGCGCGTCGTCGATTTCGATGACCGGTGGCACCGTTGCGGCGAACGGCAACTGGTGCCGCGCGTCGACCAGGGCCGGCCCCAGCCCGGCGAGCAATTCCTGCAGCGCCTGCCGGTAGCTGCGCCAGCACTCGCGCCATACCGCCTCCGGCGCCGTCTCGCGCAAGGCCTCTTCCAGCAGCTGCGCAGCTTCCTGCAAGGGCGTGGCGCCGATGTTGCCCGCCACGCCGCGCACGGTGTGCACCAGGCGTTCGGCCAGCGCGAACTGGTCGGCACCGAGGGCATGGGTGATTTCCTGCAGCGAATGCGCCTGTGTGTCGGCGAAGCGGTACAGCATCGACCGGTAAAGCGCTTCGTTGCCCAGCATGCGTGCGCGGCCTCGCGCCATGTCCAGGCCCGGGATGGACATCGGCCATGGCGCAGGCATGGGCGGTGCGGCGGCAAGGGGGGCGGGCAGGGACGGCACCGGCTCCGCGCTGGGGTGATGCCATTTCTGCAGGATGCGCCACAACTCGGGCGGATCGATGGGCTTGCCGACGAAGTCGTTCATGCCCGCGCCCAGGCAGCGCTCGCGGTCCTGGCGCATCACATTGGCCGTCATGGCGACGATGGGCAGGCTCTCCAGCCCCGGCAGGCCGCGGATCAGCCGCGACGCGGTCACGCCATCCATCACCGGCATCTGCATGTCCATCAGCACCACGTCGTAGGTGGCTTGCTGCACACGGGCCACGGCCTGCTGGCCGTCGTCGGCCACGTCGACGATGCAGCCCACCTCGTGCAGCAGCGCAGTGGCGACTTCCTGGTTGATGGCGTTGTCTTCCACCAGCAGGATGCGCGCGCCGGTGAGCGCGGCGCGTTCCCTGGCCCTGGCGGCGGCGAGGTCGGGCGCGGGCAAGGCCAGGCCGGTTGTCATGCCGCCTGGTGCCGATCCGTTCAGCCAGGCGGCCAGCATCGCATCCACCGCCGGGGCCTGCACCGGCTTGAGCAGCAGCTGCTGCACCGGCAACCCCTGGAACTGTGCCTCCAGTTCGTCCTGTGCGGCGGCACCGACCACCACCCAGTGCGGCGCTGGCTCGTGCTGCAGCGCCTGCAGCGCACGCAGGGTCTGCGCGCCGTCGCCGTGCGGCATGGCGCTGTCGATCAACACCAGGCCGGGCCGCGCCGCCGTGTCGCAAGCGGCGAGCCGGTCCAGTGCTTCGGCGCCGGAAGCAAAGGCCTGTACGCCGATGCCGCGCCGGCTCAGGTGGGTGGCGAGCAACTGACGTGCGCCGGGGTGGTCGTCGATGACCCAGGCGCGCCGGGCTTGCAGCGCCGCCGTGTCCTCGGGGCTGGGGAAGACCGGCGTGACCGGTGTGACGGGGGCCGCTTCCGCGCACGCGCGCACCTGCACCGTGAACCAGAAGCTGCTGCCCTGGCCGGGCTGGCTTTCCACTCCCACGTCGCCGCCCATGAGCTGGGCCAGGCGTTTGCTGATGGCCAGGCCCAGGCCGGTGCCGCCGTATTTCCGGGTGGTGGAGGCATCGGCCTGGGCGAAGCTCTGGAACAGGCTGGCGATCTGCTGCGGCGTGAGGCCGATGCCGGAGTCGGTCACCGTGAAGCGCAGCAGCACCGTGTCACCGCGCTGTTCCTGCAGCCGCACCGACAGGGTGATCTCGCCGCGCTCGGTGAACTTGACGGCGTTGTTGGCATAGTTCAGCAGGATCTGGCCGAGCCGCAGTTCGTCGCCCTCGAAGCGTGCGGGCACCTCGGGCGCCACGTCGATCATCAACTCCAGCCGTTTCTGGCGGGCCTTGTCCAGCACCATGCCGGTGACGCGTTCGAGCAGCGGCTCCAGTGCGAAGGCGATCTGCTCGACCTCGAACTTGCCCGACTCGATCTTGGAGAAGTCGAGGATGTCGTTGACGATGCCCAGCAGGTGGCGGCTGCTGTCGTGGATCTTGCGCAGGTAATTGCACTGCTGCGGCGTGAGCGCGGTGCCCTGCATGAGGTGGGTCATGCCGAGCAGCGCGTTCAGCGGCGTGCGGATCTCGTGGCTCATGTTGGCCAGGAAATCCGCCTTGGCCTGGGCCGCCTGTTCGGCCAGTTCCTTGGCCTGCACCAGCGCGGTCAGGCTCAGCTTGCGATCGGTGATGTCTTCGTAGTAGCCGCTCCACAGCGAAACCCCATCGGGCCGGGTGCGGATCGGCAGCGAGGCGATGCGCAGCCAGCGTTCCTGGCCGTTGCGCAGCAGGCGCATCTCGACCTCGAACGAAGGCGCGCGGCCCTCCTGGCGCGCCAGCTCGATGGTGTTCCTGATCTTCGCCTGCACCCGTGGCAGATCCTCGGGGTGGGCGTAGCGCCAGCGGCTGGACGGGTTGTCCAGAATCTCTTGTGCACTCACGCCCAGCACGGCTTCGGCGCGGTTGCTGACGAAGGTGAAGCGCATGTAGCCGGCGGGCCCGTTTTCCATCTGGTAGATGGCCATGGGCAGCGTTTCGGACATGCCGATGAATTCCTCGCGCGCAAACACGGCGTCTTGTCGGGCGGCCTCCAGCATCACCTGCGCTGCGCGCCGTTCGGTGGCGTCGCGCATGGCCACGCCGAGTGCATCGAGCAGTGTCCGAGAGACCTCGCTGACTTCGTCGTCCGATGCCGACGGCGACATCGGCAATGCGGGCGGGTCACTGTCGGCGCTGCAGGCTTGCACTTGCTGCCGCAGCGCCGCGAGAGGCTCGAGCACACGCCGATGCACAAAACGATGCCAGATGATCGCCACCGCGACGGCCACGCCGGCCTGCAGCGCCAACGCCGCACCAGCCAGCCACCACAGCGGTGCGGACAAGGCCCGGGCCGGCGCATTCCAGGCCTGCACCAACAGGGCCAGGACCACCAGTGCGAGTGCTGCCGAAAGGAGCAGCACGATGGTGGTCCACAGGGCAGCGGTCTTCATGCGCATCTTCATCCACACCTCGCGCGCTTCTTTTCAGGTTCAACAAACAAATCGACGGCTGTGGCGCTGACGCAAACCGGGCGGGCGCGGGAGAGATCTCGCCGTGCCTGGTTCGAGCATGGTAGCCGCTTTCGGCCCGTTTTTTGCCCGGGTTAATGCTTGTTGAATGGCGTGCGAGGGGACGCGGCCGTCAGCCCTGCGCGAGGGCTGCCGTGCGGATGTCTTGCAGGGTGCTGCCCGGCGTGATCGCTTCCGGATCGAGCAGGCAGTGCAGGATCGCGGGCTTGCCGCTGGCCCTGGCGCGGGCCAGCGCGGGCGCGAATTCCTCGGTGGACACGACACGTTCGCCGTGCCCGCCGAACACCTCGGCATAACCGCGGAAGTCGGGGTTCTTCAACTGCGTGGCGCTGACACGGCCGGGGTAGTGCCGCTCCTGGTGCATGCGGATGGTGCCGTACATCGCGTTGTCCAGCAGCACCACGATGATCGGCAGCCCGTACTGCACGGCGGTGGCGAATTCCTGGCCGTGCATCATGAAGTCGCCGTCGCCGGCGAACACCACCACCTCGCGTTCGGGCCACAGCCGTTTCGCGCCCACGCCGGCCGGCAGGCCGTAGCCCATCGAGCCGCTGGTGGGGGCGAGCTGGCTGGCATAGGCGCGAAACGGCCAGAAGCGATGCACCCAGGTGGCGAAGTTGCCTGCGCCGTTGCAGAAGATCGTGTCGTGCGGCAGCGCGTCGCGCAGGTGCTGCATCACCGCGCCCATCTGCAGCGCGCCAGGAATGCGGATCGGCGCCGGGTCGCTCCAGCGCAGGTAGTCGGCGTGGGCGGCCTCGGTCTCGCCTTGCCATGTGGGCAGCGTGGCCGGCTTCAGCGCCGCCACGGCTTCGGCGAACGCCTGCGGCGTGGCATGGATCGATTGCGCCGCGCGGTACAGTTTGCCGAACTCGCCAGCATCGGCGAACACATGCACCAGCGCCGTCGCGGGCGTGGGAATCGCCAGCAGTTCATAACCCTGCGACGGCACTTCGGACAGGCGGCCGCCGACCAGCAGCACCAGGTCGGCTTCGCGGATGCGCGCGAGCAGGCGCGGGTTCGCGCCCAGCCCCAGGTCGCCGGCGTAGCAGCGGTGGCGGTGGTCGAACAGCATCTGCCGCCGGAACGAGCAGAACACCGGCAGCGCAAAGGCCTCGGCGAAGGCCTTGAACTGCTGCACCGCCGCGTCCGTCCAGCGGCTGCCGCCGAGAATCACCACCGGCCGCTGTGCCTTGGCCAGGCGCTGCTGCAACTCGGCCAGCGCCGCCGGCCCGGGGTGGGTTTCGGCGACGGCATAGGGCAGGGCGTTGGCCACTTTGGCGGTTTCGGTCAGCATGTCTTCGGGCAGGGCGATGACCACCGGCCCGGGCCGGCCCGAAGTGGCGACGTGGAAGGCGCGCGACACCAGTTCGGGCAGGCGCGCCGGGTCGTCGATCTGCACCACCCACTTGGCCATGCTGCCGAACACCGCGCCGTAGTCCAGTTCCTGGAAGGCCTCGCGCCCGATGGCGTCACGCGCCACCTGGCCCACGAAGAGCAGCAGCGGCGTCGAGTCCTGGTGCGCGATGTGCACGCCGGCGGCGGCATTGGTGGCGCCCGGGCCGCGGGTCACGAAACACACGCCCGGCCGGCCGGTGAGCTTGCCCTGGGCTTCGGCCATCATCGCCGCGCCGCCTTCCTGGCGGCAGACGGTGACCGCGATGGCCGCGTCGTGCAGCGCATCGAGCACGGCGAGGAAACTTTCGCCGGGAACGCAGAAGAGTTGCTGCACGCCGTGCGTGATGAGCTGATCGACCAGGATCTGGCCGCCGGTGCGAGAGGGGTTCATGTGGGATGTCCTGTGGTGGTTCTGGTTGTTGGCTCCTTCCCCCTCCGGGGGAAGGTCGGGATGGGGGCATGGGCACTGGTTGACGCCGATTGACGCCGCAGGCCCCCACCCCGGCCCTCCCCCGGGAGGGGAGGGAGCAAGTCAAGGTCAGGTGAGCGCCTCGCAGGCGGCCTGGATGCGTGCGCAGGCTTCTTCCAGCTGCGCCATCGAGGTCGCGTATGAGATGCGGAAATACGGTGCCAGCCCGAACACGCTGCCCGGCACCACGGCCACGTCGAAGTCCTGCAGCAGGTAGTTGCAGAAATCGGCATCGCTGCGCAGCGGCACACCGTGGCGGGTGTGGCGGCCCAGCACACCGGCACAGCTGGCGAAGGTGTAGAACGCCCCCTCGGGTGTGCGGCAGGCCAGGCCCGGTATCGCGTTCAGCGCGGCCACCACGAAGTCGCGCCGCGCCTGGAACGAGCGGCAGCGTTCGGCCACGATGTCTTGCGGCCCGGTCAGCGCCTCGATGGCCGCGGCCTGGCTGATCGACGACGGGCAGGAGGTGGACTGGCTCTGCACCACGGCCATGGCCTTGACCAGCGCGGCGGGGCCCGCGCCGAAGCCCACGCGCCAGCCGGTCATGGCGTAGGCCTTGGAGACGCCGTTCACCGTCAGCGTGCGCTCGCGCAGGCGCGGCTCCACCGCCACCGGCGTGGCGAAGGCCAGGCCGTCGTACAGGATGTGTTCGTAGATGTCGTCGGCCAGCAGCCATACTTGCGGATGGCGCAGCAGCGCGTCGGTGATCGGCTTCAACTGCGCCGCGCTGTAGGCCGCGCCGCTCGGGTTCGACGGCGAATTCAGGAACAACCAGCGCGTGCGCGGCGTGATGGCTGCTTCCAGCTGCGCGGCCTCGAGCCGGAAACCCTGCGCCTCGCCGCAGGGCAGCACCACCGGCACGCCGCCGCAGATCTGCACCATGTCGGCATACGAAGTCCAGTAGGGCGCGGGCAGGATCACCTCGTCGCCGGGGCCGATGCTGGCCATCAGCGCGTTGAAGATCACCTGCTTCGCGCCCGCGCCCACGCTGATTTCAGCGGGCTCGAAATGCAGGCCGTTGTCGCGCTGGAACTTGCGCTGCACCGCGGCCTTCATGGCCGGGCTGCCGTCGAGCACGGTGTAGCGCGTGTCGCCGCGTGCCAGCGCCCGCGAGGCCGCCGCGCAGATGTGCTCGGGCGTGTCGAAGTCGGGTTCACCCGCACCCAGCACGATCACCGGGCGGCCGGCGCGTTTGAGCGCATTGGCATGGTCGGTGATGCGCAGGATTTCGGACACGCCGATGGCGCGCACGCGTTCGGCCGGCAAGAAGCCCGGTCGGCTCAGCAGGGCGTCCGGGGCATGGCGCTGGTTCATGCGGATCAAGCCGAGATGTCGAAGCTCACGCCCTGGGCCAGCGGCAGCGCGGTCGAGTAGTTGACGGTGTTGGTGGCGCGGCGCATATAGGCCTTCCAGCTGTCGGAGCCGGCCTCGCGGCCGCCGCCGGTTTCCTTCTCGCCACCGAAGGCGCCACCGATTTCCGCACCGCTCGGGCCGATGTTCACGTTGGCGATGCCGCAGTCGGACCCAGCGGCCGACATGAAGCGTTCGGCCTCGCGCAGGTTCAGCGTGAAGATCGAGGAAGACAGGCCCGCGCCCACCGCGTTGTGCCAGCCGATGGCATCGTCGAACGACTCATAGCGAAGCACGTACAGGATGGGCGCAAAGGTCTCGCGCAGCACCGCTCCGGCGTGTTCCTTCAACTCGACGAGCGCCGGGCGCACGTAGTAGGCCTCACCACCTGGCGCGCCGGCGATGCCGTCCACGCGCTGGCCGCCGTGCACGGTGGCACCGGCTGCGCGGCTCTCGGCCAGCGCCTGCTGCATGCCGTCGAACGCGGCGCGGTCGATCAGCGGGCCGACGAGTGTGCCGGCCTGCAGCGGGTTGCCCACCTGGACCTTGCCATACACCTTGGCGAGTTGCGGCACCAGGCTGTCGTAGACGCTGCTGTGCACGAACAGGCGGCGCAGCGTGGTGCAGCGCTGGCCGGCCGTACCCATGGCGGCGAAGGCGATGGCGCGCAGCGTCAGGTCCAGGTCGGCCGACGGCGTGACGATGGCGGCGTTGTTGCCGCCAAGCTCCAGAATGGCGCGGGCGAAGCGCGCGGCCAGCCGGGGCGCCACGGCGCGGCCCATGGCGGTGGAGCCGGTGGCCGACAGCACCGGCACGCGGTGGTCGTCGACCAGTACTTCGCCGATGTCGCGCTGGCCGATCAGCAGTTCGAGCAGGCCTTCGGGCGCGTCGCCGAAGCGGGCCAGGGCGCGCTGTGCAATGGCATGTGTGGCCAGCGCGGTGAGCGGGGTTTTCTCCGAAGGCTTCCACACCACGGCGTCGCCGCAGACCAGCGCCAGCGCCGCGTTCCACGACCACACGGCCACCGGAAAGTTGAAGGCCGAGATCACGCCGACCACGCCCAGCGGATGCCAGGTTTCCATCATGCGGTGCTCGGCGCGTTCGGTGGCGATGGTCAGGCCGTAGAGCTGGCGCGACAGGCCCACGGCGAAGTCGCAGATGTCGATCATCTCCTGCACCTCGCCCGCACCTTCGCTCGGGATCTTGCCCGCCTCCAGCGTGACCAGCCGGCCGAGGTCGGCCTTGGCCGCGCGCAGTTCTTCGCCGAGCAGGCGCACCAGTTCACCGCGGCGCGGTGCCGGCACATTGCGCCAGGCAAGGTAGGCCGCATGGGCGCGGCCGATGGCGGCGCTGGCTTCGGCCGGTGTGGCCTGTGGCACGGCGGCGATGGTCTCTCCGGTGATCGGCGAGCGGCTCTGCAAGGTACCGCCCTGGTAGGCGCTGCATGGCACGCCGAGGCGCTGCAGGAGTTGGTCGACTTCTTGCGGAAGGCTGGCGGTGTTGGTCGTCATGGCGGTTCCTGGCTCGGGTGAGGACGGTGGAAATGGGCGGTGGAAATGAATACCGCAATATCGGCGAACCGGCACCATCTGCATATCGAAAGTTTGGAACGACTTGATGCGGAATTGGAATGAACCTGGATCGATGCCAGGAGGGTTGGCAATTTCAGGATGGGTTATCGTCGCCACAGTTCATTCCCTGGGTGCATGACCATGTTCCGCAAGACTTTCCTGCCGCCGGTGGCCGATCTGCTGGCTTTCGAAGCCGCCGCGCGCCACACCAGCATCTCGCGCGCGGCCGATGAATTGCATCTGACCCAGAGCGCCGTGTCGCGCCAGATCCGGCAGCTCGAGGCCCAGCTTGGCATGGCGCTGTTTCACCGTGTGCGCCAGCGCATCGTGCTCAGCGATGCGGGCCGTGTCTACGCCGCCGATGTGCGGGCCGCGCTGCAGCAGCTTTCGGGCGCCACGCAGAAGGTCATGGCCACGGCCGGCGGTGGCGGGCTGCTGAACCTGGCCGTGCTGCCCACGCTGGGCACGCGCTGGCTGATCCCGCGCATGGGCGACTTCGCGGCACGTTACCCCGAGGTCACGGTGAATTTTTCATCCCGCACCGAGCCCTTCGACTTCGCGCTCGAACCCTTCGACGCGGCCATCCATTTCGGCGCGCCGACCTGGCCCGGCGCGGTGTGTGAATACCTGATGCACGAGCAGGTGGTGCCGGTGTGCTGCCCGGCCTACCAGCGGCGGCTCGGCATCAGGAAGCTTGGCGACCTGGGCCGGGCCGTGCTGCTGCAGCAGACCACGCGGCCGACACAGTGGGCGGCCTGGGCCGAATGGTGTGTGCAGACCGGGATGGCTGGGGCCCGGTCAGGCGGGCTGGACGCCACCCAGGCCCTGCGCGGCCCGCGCTTCGAGCAGTTCGCCATGATCGCCCAGGCCGCGGTGTCGGGCCTGGGCGCGGCGCTGCTGCCGCGGTTCCTGATGGAAGCCGAACTGGCCTCCGGGGCGCTGGTCGAATTGTTCCCGCAGGCGCTCACCAGCACCGACGCCTATTACCTGGTGTACCCCGAGTCCCGGGCCGAGGCGCCGCTGGTCAGGGCGTTTCGGGATTGGATCAAAGCAGCGGCTGCGCTTGGGGCTTGAGCTAAGAACGTGTTTACGTTCTAAAGGGATTACGGCCCAGGATGCTCGAACGCGGGCGCAAAGCTTTCGATGTCCACGGTACTCATCCCGATATCCCTGGCGGCCGATTTCCATCCAGCCACGGCAGCTTGGACCTCGTCCAGTATCCGCGCGGCGTCGGCGGGGCTGAGCTGAAATTGCGGGGCCACCGCCATCGCCTCCTGTAGCGAGGCCGCATCGCCCGCGTCATGGGAAATCCAGGTCTTCAGCGACCGCTCCTTGTCCGGAAACGGATTCAGGTCGAAGGCCGGGGCCAGCCGCCACTGGGCATGCGTGGTGTGCAGAAAACCGTGGTTGTTGAGGTGGTCGTCGACGTTGTTGATGGCAATGTTGAACACCATGCGGCGCCACAGCTCCCGCAGGTCGGCTGCGGCCTGGCTGCTGTATTGGCGGATGCTCTCTGCCATGTCGAGGTAGGTGTATTGCTGCGCGGGCGCCGCCTGCATGAGCGAGCGTGCCGAGAGGTACATGAGCCGCAGGCTGCCTTCACGGTCGAAGCGGCTGATGACGGCAAC
>Ga0307515_10002247_pt1 | contig 42340 bp, 44 predicted proteins | sample 17_EM_MG_FD_194513 | JGI IMG/M metagenome (GOLD analysis project Ga0307515, IMG submission 194513) | Populus trichocarpa ectomycorrhiza microbial communities from riparian zone in the Pacific Northwest, United States - 17_EM | ecosystem: Host-associated > Plants > Roots > Unclassified | place... | reverse complement strand
AGCAGCGTTCCCAAAGAAGATGTTGTTTTTCCCAGAATGCTCTACTGTGATTCGAGGTGCTCCCAGACGCTCACAGGTTTGTCGCCGGCGCTCCCAGCTGCTCTGCAATGCAACGCGACACGTCGCCAGGGCGACGGGAAGCGTGTGATTCTCCGTCAGAGGGTACGAGGTTCCGTCAGAGCCGTCAGAGCCGTCCGGAACACCCGGGTGTTTCAGACGGAAACTGGGGTTGTTGCTGATGAGGGCATACTGATCAATTCACCAAGCGAGCAGAAGCACGACGCTTACATAAAACAGTGCTAGAATGACTACGCCAATTCAGGCTCTATTGCAGAGCTGAAAAGTACCAATTCTGGGCTGTGGAGATCAGCTTACATGGATTTATCGTCAGTTCCGACAGGATCGGCATGGTATCACACTGCAAATCAACCATCGAGGACTGGCCTACGCCCAAGTCAATCAGAGACCAATAAGTGCTTCTAGGCTTTACACACTTCTCCCGACGATTCATCCACAAATACACCAAGACAACAGCACCAATCCGCGACTTACTAATGGAATCGCCAGGCAAATGAGAATTGACCGAAATGGCACAGCATGTATTTCGGAAACACAGGGAGGCATTCACTGAAGCGCTGATCAACCAGCATTTTGACCCCACAAATAAAATCATCGTCCAGACGTATGCAAGTGGTGTCTCAATCGCCAGTATTCAGTTCCGGCATTCTCAGACAGGTCAACTTCTACTCGTGAAAAGGCTCCACTCCTGAACAGAAGTACAACACGTTCAATCGGGAGCTCTTAGCCATTGGGGAGAGTTCGAGGCAATGGCGACACTATCTCGAAGGAGTCAATCACTAGTTCCCGATACAGCGTCACAACTTGAGTCTCGAGTAATGCGAAATGTCAACAGTGCTCTCCCGGAGGCAACCGAGATGGGCAGAGATCCTTTGAATATACGACTTCGTGATCCAACACTTGGAAGCAAACATGAGCCCTGCAGACGGACCATCACGAAGACCTGATTATGAAGACGGCTCCAAACGTCCTACCACACAACTCTTGGAAACTCTGGCAACTACCACCATTGATCCATTCAATGATCTCATACCAGCAATTAAGGCAGCCCAGGATAGCGATCTGGTATTGACTGACATGAAGAATAAGATCGGTTACCCTGATCTGTCCAGAGCCAGGGGACAAGACAAGTCTACAAATGAGGACTTCGACATGCAGTTGACAGGCATCGCAGGAGCTCACACCTACGGAGGGTGATTTTACACGTCACACGCACTCCTCAACCAAGTGATAAGTCTCTTCCACGATCACCCTGAATCTGGTTACTTTGGAGCTCTCAGGACTGCTGAACACATATCTAGAAACTTCAATTTGCTAAGACCAGACTCCATGGTACAGAAGTACGTCACCGGTTGCACAGTATGCCATCGAATCAATGCACCACCACACACACAACATGGAGCAAATACACTGCTGCCACGCCCGTACAACCCCTGTGGTGGAATTACTCTGCACTTCATTGCTAATCTACTGGAATCAACCAAGTAGGGATTCAATGGGATTGTGGTCATAGTCGATCAATTGACTAAGTTTCCTATGTACCTGCCCAGCCAAAAGAATATTGATTGCCCAGAACAGCCCAATATGTCTTTCGAGCACGTGATCTGCAAACGCAATGTACCAAACAACATTGCCACCCACCACGGAACACAATTCACAACAAGTTTCTGGACTCGAGTCAGCTCTGACATGGGAATCGACCAGCGACTTTCGCCCGTCTTCCACCTGCAGACTGACAGCGCAGCCGAGCGTCAGAAGCAGACGATGGAACGGCACCTCTGAGCCTTCAGCAACTATGAGTAAGACAACTGGGCGGTACTCCTTCCCCTGGCAGAATTTCCGTACAACAACTCAGTGCATGCTTTGACTAGGATGACACCATTCTGGGCCATGTACCATCAGAACCCTACAATGCAGTTCAAACCACTGAAAGCGTCACATCCAGAATCAGAGAACCAAGCAGATGCAACACTCGAGGGATCGGCAGAGACGCCTGGGACTCTCCTTAAAAACATACTTACATCCCAGGAATGCCACACAGTGTACGCGAGCACAAAAGAAATTACATTCAATGTTGGGCAAAAAGGCTGCATCTTGACAATGCATTTCCGGACGACCAGGCCATCTGAGAAGCTCGATTAGAAATGCATGGGACCGTATACTGTGAGTCAAGTCATCAATGGGAGCGCTTACAACTAACACCTTGCGAAGAAGATGTGGAATGACAATGATTTCCACGAGTCAAAACGCAATCGGTAAACACTACTGGTCTCATACCAGCCATCAAATGATTCTCATGAAATGATTGTCGACAACTCAGAAGAATGGGATGTCAATGGCATTCATGACTCCAAACACCATTATCGGAAGCTTCATTATCTCATTCAATGGGCCTTCCAATACAGATATATCTATGTGAGATGGGAACCGGCGGATAACCACGGGAATGCTCAGGAGCTGGTGGCTAAATTCCATTGACGCCATCCTGGGAAGCTGTGATAGTGGAGGAAAGGGATCAATTTGGTGTTCTTTCATTCTTTTTTTCTGTCTTTCTTTCTTTTCTTCCTTGTGATTGGATGCGGTCCAGTACAAATGGCCTTGGGATGGGTTTTACCACCTTTGGATCACATTCAACTGGAGGTGGAGTTTGCCAATGCGCCGTATCCGCAAGACGATCATGAGATATGTTTCTTGTCTATTCGTTTGCCTTTTTCTCTCTGTATGCAGTTATACAGCCTAGGAGGTCTGCACCAACAGAGGGGATAATGTAATCGTGATGTCAGCTGAATAGAGGTGAGGGTTGCTACACCGGTACGTGATGCGGCCAGGTAAGCTAGAACCATATATCGACTGCTTGTGAGGATCATGATCCTCACTGAGACTCGTAACACCTACACCTACATGTGTGATCACTCTGACCCCGTTTGCAACCCTGTCCTGACAAGTATAATTTGTTCCCTCACTGAGCCGGATGCCGGCATACATGCCCTTACATATGTTTTGAATGCCAAGATCAGTATCTTACAATAGGTTATGCAATTTGATTTGCATCCAGACCGTTTGAATAGACAGTGCCTTGAAATGTAGTCTCTGCTCTGTGACTCATTAGGTGACCAATACTTACACACGCACAACATATTATGACAAGCATAACTATTTTCCCAATCATAAACTTTCAAATCTTGTTTCTGCGAATTTGCCATATCTCACAGATTGCATCACAATCATACCATCGTGGGACCTCCTGTCAATGAATAACTGCTTTAGTGCGTCCAATTCACTGTCAATGGAAGGTGGGCCAGTAATACTGGCCATTGAATTGAATGCTGCAAACTGAATTCAAGCTGTAGTGTACCTCGATTCCCCAGAACTAAATGAAATCATTCCTCTGCCCACTGTGAGATGATGTCACACTATGGATTCATACTATTGTATAGCTTTCAACCCTAAAATATGTTATGAGTCAACTGTGAAGGAGTAAGACAGAATTTGAATTTGTGAGTTAATGATGTGGGATTTACACTGGATATTAGGTGCAAAATCAGAACATGAGAGAGTATTCATGACCTATTTGCTAGCAATCTTCACTCTGGCTAGAGAGTGAATCAATAAGATTACCCCCAAACTATCATTGTACTGTACCATTCTTTATTTACACCTGAATCTCTTCTTTATATATGCAAAATCTCTCCATTCAGCATGCAGTGCAATATTGGGGAGATGGTGTTCTGAAGATACATCCCACAGATGAATGCATGACAGGAAGGTTATGCTCCTGATATTGCCTTTTTGACCACAAACATTGCAGCAGCATCATAATACAGCAAAATTCCATCAAACTAAGTGTGTTCTATGCTGTTGTTGTTGTTTATTCATATTGTGTTCACTCACATTGAAGTATGACAAAGACCAATTCCCCTCCACCTCCGGGCGAGCCGCCTAGATGGCAGAGCTCCCCACCCAGTACCCAAAATCGAAAGTGCACCTCCTGCCCACTTCCACCACCCCCTTTACCCCAGGGCTCCATAAGCTAGTCCTCCCCCAGAAATGTAACTGTTCGGTTCCAGTGTCGCATTAGCCAAGCACAGGGTGCCAGATGATGTGATGGCAGAGGAATGCTCCAACTGTGCTTCATGGGAAGCCAAGTGCTGTGTGATGTGTCTACCGATGTACCCTCTTAATGTGGGTTGATGCGGCCTTTGGAGACAACTCGTACTAGTGCTCACGATTTGCCAGTGAAGCAGGTCTTTGTAGCCTCTCCGAGTGTCGTGGGTCGGAGTGTGCTGTCCTCAGAAATAGTCTTCATTGAACTGCAGCGCTTCCACACCCTAGTTACCAAGTTTTCAAGTACTGCATGTCGCAAATGGTCGTAACTGGCGTAAAACAACCGAAAAGGTGGCGACTGGCCCCAAGAGGGGGACCATTGGTCAGTGTCAATGCTGAGTGGTATCGAGTGATGTAAAGAAATGATACACTCCCCAAAGGTGAGCGGACACACAGAGGTATCCCATAATGAAGCCAAAGTAAAACCGAAACCTGTGCAGACAAGGGGATGTCTCGGCAAAACTAGGCGGTGAGGTGTGTTGTCAAAGGTGTATTAAGTGTGTTCTTTCGACACCTATACCTTATATAATGAGTAACAATGTACCCCTACTGAGAACCGACTTGATATGAATCCTTCGTGCTCAACTGTCACTCACAATGTCCCAAATGTATCAAGATCTACAGATATTCAACACAGCAATGATTTGATAGCCCTGGTCACCTCATATACTCAAGCTTTTATGAATCATCACCACATTGGAGTAGTCATATGCAGAGGTACTCATTCTCATTCATCTTCTCAGTATTCCATTTGGCCACCACCAGGCTTAGCTAATATTGCAAAGAATGAAATTGTCACAATTTCTTTGATTGAGTCTGGTTCAATTCTATGTGCATTGGCTTAAACCAACATCTGAATCTTGCATCCATTGTATTGTTGGTAGTAGTGCAATTATTCTGCATTGAACATTAGGAATCCATCTATTCTGGTGCATCTGGTACTTCCTAAATTGCAACACCAAACTGCCATCCTGGATATTATCATGAACATTATGGCATGTTCTCCCTTTGGAAGTTGTCCATGGTGTGCTTTAAATTTCATCTTTCTTGACATTGTGCAACTACTTACACCATTTTTCACATTATTCTATTGCACTTAATCTTTCATTTAACAGTTATTCACTGTATTTGTGCATAGTCCAACTTCTGTTGTTGTTTCGTCAAACAGAATTCATGCCTTGCCAAGGAAAGAATTACATCTCACAGACCAATCATAATGTACATGTTGAGAGAGCACGCATCCAGGCATTCAAGCAAACAGCTAATGTTCACGGTGCATTGAATGTTTGGGTTCTAGCTGTCTTCTGACCCAGCCTTTGTGCATTGTATTAGAGCCAACACATGTTCCAGATTGCATTCATAAACCAGAATGACATTATTGATCAGTATATTGAGGATAATTTCAGTGGTGATACTGAACAGTATGCCTTGTCATCTGACATCAAAGCCCGAATGACTATGATATTCCTGCATAACCTGCAGCTTTGCCACTAATAAGTGAGCCCATAACTCATATTCTGACACAGGAACTCGAGTATCATGTCGACTGTGTTGATAGCGGAATGGGATTGGCAATTATGCAGTGACAGTCAAGACAATATGTGCCCAGGACTCTCCGGTGCACCTGAACTTTGAGCAAATGCCAGCAATGGGTGCAGGATTGCCACCAATAAGCGAGCCGTGTCTCTAATTCAGACACAAGAACTCTCACTATTGCCTAGACAGTCTCCTTGCCAAATTGGATTGGTAAATAAGCGGCGCTGGATCTGTCATAACACGACTCAAAACGTATGCGGATGATTTTCTGCTGCACCTGAACTTGAATCAAATGGCAGCAAAAGCTGCGGCATCATCCAGTCGGTGTCTCATATTCTGACACAGCTATTCATTATTGCCATGACTTACTTTATTGCCAAATTGGATTGCCAAATCTGTAGTGCGCGATCTATCTAAACGAGACTTATGACATATGGCCAGGATTCTCCTCTGCGCCTGAAAGTTGCTGAATTGTGCATTGTTCACTCATTTGACCTCAAAATGTGTATGTGGCCATAGGATTCCAGTACACCTCAAAATTGCTACTGACGAATGATTTGAAGCCCTTTGCTGCATAGTTCTCAACATTCGACTCAGGCCATTTATCATGAGATAGGCCAGCCCGGGAACTTGTAATTTAGCTTATCAATTGACTTCATCGGTTATTAGTCAGTAATAATAACAATCCAGAGCGCCAATGAAATCCCACTCGAGTAATTTCTGATTAAAGACACCACAACTCCAACATCAGAACTTTGATTCGCTTTAAAATGACAGAGAAACAGGATTCATTTATGCAGTATAGTGTGCCATACAGATGACCTTATGACTATTCGTATCTGTTAAGAGGAGTACGTTGGTTCAATGTCTAAACAGGCATACCTCGATGAAGCATTCTTACAATCTAAGATGATAGCTCATCTGACTGAAAAGTGTCTTCATTCTCTGCCAGCTGCGTCGTATGGTCCTCACGAGAGTCCAGAATCCTGTGAATCATCGACGTCGTGATGTTCGGTCGACTCATCAAGCCGTGCAGGACTCTATTCGGGCCACTTGAGAGAGTTGATGGAGATCACTCGTGGGGTTATCATAGCGACCAGGACCTGTATTCAGTACCCATTTATGTGGTACTCTGTTGTGCCGTAACCGGACAACTCGTGCAAATGCCTGCCGCTCCTCATTCAGTACACAGAAATCCTGACTTGTTACCGCATTGTGTGCTGCAGTGAGATATGTACAGGTCCCGCCCACTTTGGGTGTTGTTACGAATACAGAGGGATTGCGTGAATCTTGGAATCTGAGCTGCATTTCAGTGCGTTCATCATTGCCCATCTCTGCATACATGTGGAAAACATCCACATGATCTGCAAAATACTTCGTTAGCCACCACTTCAAATGATGAACCTAGCCAGGAAGAGGACAAAACGGCACTGCTTTTTGTGGAGGAGGTGCGCAGGGGACAGTATTTTCATTTCTCTCTCATTCTGGTAGAAGCGCCTCTCTTAATGGGTCGTCTTTGTCAGGTTCGGGATACTCTGCATGTTTGTTGACAAGCATTGGCAGAAATGTCTCTCTCAGCCATCGGAATTTTGGCGAATCTAACAAAGTATCGAGTGCCCATGCATCGTACCATTGTCCAGAAACATTGTTGCGATCCTCTGTGTCACCCAAAACTAACAGAAAACATGCAAGCCACCATCGATGAACTCTCCATGCTCCTGAAGCACCACTTGAAGTGTATCTCTCCACAAGGGCCTTCAGTTTTGCTCGCTCGTCCTCATTCCACTCGAGATCAATGAGGTGTGCATTCTCCTTCGGTATCCACACTGGTGGTTTTCCGTTGGCAAGTTTCGATTCCGACCACCTCCGTATCGTCCAAAGCTTTGCAATCTGTATCATCCTGTGCGCCGCATCCTGATGAGCTTCTTCATCTTCAGTCCGGATAGCATGCAACAAACTCTTCATGGCAGAATCCAATGCATCTGCATCATGCTTTTCCTTCACAGTCTCATCCTCTGGATCGTCAGGCACACCTGAAAAGAGCCACATCGCCTGATAGCACCAGTCTTTCAGTGAATGGAATCCCGGTGTAGCTGTGACTTGAAGTTTGAATCCAATTTTCGCATTCATCGCAATGTGCCAGCCCACACTGTTTTCAGTCTTGTACCAATGGGACTCATCAAATATGCCAAAACTCCATGCACAGTAGGAGAGATGGCCGTTACTTGATGGTTTCGCTCTGGATGTTAAGGTATCATTCAACACAATGCGGATATTCCATCGGTTTTGCGGCTTGTCAATACTAGTGTACACTTCCTCATGGGTGAGATCCAAATTTTTGGTGTGCAACAAGTTGACCAGTTTGAATTCGGTTCAATGTGTCATCTCGTCAATGACGGTCGTAAAGGTCTCTGCCACTCCGGGCATGGTAACTACATGGATTGGTTCAAAGGCTGATACAAGTGCTGGATGCCCATGAGGTGGTGTTGTCTGGATCTCCAACAGCTGGCGGGGCACAGAATTCAATCTCTGGAGCGGATACCACTCGCATTCTTCACCGACAATGCTGGCAAAGTTGTTGTGCGCCAAAATCACCCACTCTTCAAGGGTATTCCCCCATAAAATGGACAGTGGCAACCCCATTACAACTTTCTCAGTCACCGATTTGCAAAGCATTGCCGCTGCAACGGAGGTGAAAGTCTTTCCACGACCCATGTCATCCGCCACCTGTGCTCCTGGCATATCAGTATCCCAAACCCACCTCCTCACGATGAACCACATGGCCCAAACGTAGTGCACCAGAAACTATGTTCCAGGCAGGCCTGCAATTGAATACTTGTGGCCTGGAACCCGGTCATCTGGTGATTGACAAATAGGATGAACATTCAGCAGCCTGACTGCCTCATCAAGACACTCGTGTTGAAATTGGTTGTTTACTGCTCTGAGAACCATATTCAATACTAAGCTCGTATTTGCTGGATCGAGGACCTCCTCACCATCCTCTACGTGCTCCTGAACCTCCTGTGCACCTTTGTCCGTGTTCTTTTCATCCTCAATGATCTCTTTCAGTTGCTCGGATGTAAGCTGGGCAGATGGGCTCATATTCCGGCACTCCTGAAACTCATCGCGATGTTATTTATTTCGCAGACAAGCAATCTTTGGAACGAATATGGACGGATGCAATACACTCAATTCTATTCTTTCAATCAGAATTTACATCAATTCAAGTATCATTCTCTTGCCCACCATCCTCCTCTCCCTCCTCTGTTCCACCCTCTTCAGAACCTTCCAATGTCCCTGTATGATGATTAGCAGTTGCGCACATCTACCCTTGACACGGCCAGCAGGGATTACCTTCGCTGGTCTAAGTATGTGCTCGACAATCTCCTTCCCTATCACTCGCATCATTTCGACCAAAAATATTTTCGGATTGTTTCCAAGTTTCAACTTGAAACCATTCAAAAGGCAACAGTTGTACGAAATCTGGCCATATATGGTGTCCATTATCATTCGCTTGTTTGTGTATGATCCCATATACTCTTTGTCCAATCTGGCCTGCTCCCACGTGCACTTGAACATTGATGTTAGAATGTATGACTCTGTCGGGCAGCCGTTTTTGTTGATGAAATCAATCAGCTCTTCCCAGTTCCTCACATCGGGATACGGGGCTTGGAGTTGTTTTCGGGATAGAACGATATCGTTGCCATTTGACACCCAGCAAATCACAACCATGAATATTGTATTTGGCAACTCTGGGAGGTTACTTCCCGCCTCTTCGCTCGCGTGCTCTCCGAAATCTGTCACCGGTGGCTTGTTGCCTCGCCTTCCCTTTTTCCATGCCTCACAAATTTCGCTTGCACATTTCTTCAAAAACATCTCCACCCATTGCCGATGAATCCATTCGGCATTATCGAAATTATCCAAAGGCAGCCAGCTGTCAAATGTCCCCAAAAAATTTGCAACCGCCATCTCCCAGTGCAGGGGTTCATCTCTTAGCTGTTTCAATCGGTTCTGCTCGCGTATAATGGACCAATGCTTTTTCTCGAGGAACCCCGCCACCCATACTTTCTTTCACTTGTTGAACGCAATATAGTTGGCCTGCCCCATCGTTTTGGCAAATTGCTTCAAGGAGAATTTGGTTTGCTTCAGGCTGACTGGGGGTTTACCCTCTGCACCACCCAAGTCCGACGAATCGTCGCTCTATTCATCTGAATCATATTCGTCGTAGGCAATCTCCGGCAATGGCGGCATGTCCGCACTTCTTGCAACATCTGTTTCCCGTGGTTCTGCAGGCAGCAGGAATCATTTCGTTGCGAGGCTAATGGGCGGTCTCCCAGGTGTGCCAGATGGAGGTCCAGGTGGAGGAGTAGAGCTGGAAGATGTTGGCCAATTGACTGGATTGTTTCCTGGCAGTCCTGGAGGCACTCTCGGTGCACCTGGAGATGACGGCCCTTGTCCTGGGAACTGCTGCTGGGGAAACATTCGAGACTCGCCATGACCACCTTGGTGGAGGTCATATCCTTGCCATGGTGGCCCATAACTTGGATATTGTTGGCTTATGCTGGTGGTTGGTTGGGAACTGTGTGTCATGTGAATGAAGAATGGTGATAAAACTGCGGAGCGCCTGGAAATGGCTGCTGTGAAGGAGGGTAACCTGACCCATGCGGCGGTTGATATTGATTGGCACGTATCCTAGATGGACTGTCTTTGCCAATGGTAGTTCATGAACTATCATCCGAGGAGCCTGACTTGTCGTCACGGCGCTGTTGCGAGACAAATAGGCCACCCGGTGGAGCCATTTTCGCTCTCTTCAGTGGAGATCCCTTCGTTGACATGTTCTGCAAACAGAGACGGTGATAAACCATTATAGATGTACGATCTGATGTAGAATAAATCGGAGTATGGTTGAGTATTTTCCAGGTAGCAGTGACCTTCGGTGAAATGATGGGCTTCTTATATCCAATTCTGTTGTCACAAACTGTGGTGTTTCACTACACCTTTGATCCATGAAACCAAACCAGGCCTAGAGAAAAGGAAACCATAATCACACACATCCCGCCTTTCTTTGTTATATGCTTGAATTCATATACTAGGATATTGGGTAGATGCTCACCTTCATATGCTCCCATGACTTTAACGGTCGTAGAAGGGAAATGATATGATATCTCCAGAACCCAACAAGAACTATATCCAGTATGAAGGTTCGCATGACTCGGGATATTACACATAAGTTGTGCATGTATGACCTTGCAACCTCATTCAATAGGAGGCCTGTGAGTTGAGTAGCAACAGTGATGCTTCCTATTGAGCTCCTTGTCTAAACATATTGTTCTCCTCAGGATCCATGCTCCGGGTATGGATCATTCCTGATGCAACCATGCTATTAGTTCTTGATGATTATTGCGTGGGCATACAGCTAGCTAGGATACTCACCTATTCATTGTATTAAGACGATCTACCTTCATTATCAGCTGCTCGGAGGCTCGAGTGCAGGTAGAACTCACAATGCCGCAATGTCGTATTATAAGGCACATGGTGGTGAATGCAGTGATGACAAAAGAAACCTTCTCTTGTTTTCTAACGATGTTCAGCAGACGATGTGCACCATTATTGTGCGGGATATGATATGTATATCCTGCTTTATAATGAAAACTGATTGTAAGGTGATTATATGTTACCCCTCCCCCGCATTTGCCGGGGTGTGATGTGGCTGTGAATGTCATACGCTGACCCAATACCCCTGGGGCTCTGAATTACGCACTGAAGAAGCATCGTCGAGATGCATCTGGATACGTGTTCACTGACCATCTCTCGAATATGGTCAACACTCGCCGGGAACATGTTAAGTGCTTGATCTGGAAAAACAAACTATTCGACGAGGACCGACCCGAGGCTCATTGTCAACAATATCACCCAATATCGATGAATGAAGGGCTAATAACTGATGTGATTCAACCACCCTCAGGATGCGATTGACCCGAGCCATGATGGTTCGACTTCAGTCGGTTCACCTGAATGGCCATCAATGAGCTAGTCAACTGATAATCCACCCATACACAATGTACCTGGTGCACCGCCACCACCTGAAGATACTCCCGACGAAGAAACCATTGACCCCCACAATCCTGATCCGACAGGTACCCCTGATCCAACAAAGATGCAGGCTCATAGGCAGGTAGTTGGAGTGGAAAATGCAGGGGGGAAAGCATATGGCGAAGCAACTGGATTGTACAACAAGCATCGCAAGTACTCAGAACAATACAATCCATGGCGTCCATTTCAGTCAGCACACGACTTTCAACAGGCGCAATCATTTAGCCAGCAAACGAAAACGTAGATCGATCAGCATCTGAGGCGTGGCCTGGACAACATCAGAATCGAATAATTTCAATCTGCAGATGCTCTGCGAAATCTCCTCTCAGAACTCGATTTCGGGCTCGGTGATGATAGTTGGATTGAAAATCAATCGCCTATCTTCGGAACATTATACTGCAGGGATAATTTCAAATGTATGCAGTTCCATTTGGCACATCTCCCATTTCAGGTGCACCTGGATAGCGAACTGGTGCCCCTCGCAGACTGGGAAAGTCGCCAAATATACAGCGAGAACAACACCTCCGACTGCTGGTGGGATACGCAAGATCAGCTTCCTGCTGGAGCGACAATCGTCCCAGTCATTTGTGCATCCGACAGGACTCACTAGACCAATTTTTCAGGCGATCAGCATGCCTGGCCACTGTCTCTTGCAATTGGTAATATTCGAAAAGATATCCGCCATACACCAAAATTGCGCACCTGGATTCTCGTTCGGCTGATTCCATGTCCTCCAAACGGTGCCAAAAATACGGACGATGCATGGGATTCCCCGGTGGGAACGGTGCTGTCCCCACTCCGGAATCTTGACATAACTGGTCCCGGTTTGAAATGGAATTGTGCTGATGGATTCCAGAGACAATGTTATCCTCTTTTGGCGGCCTGGGTCGGGGATTATCCAGAAGAAGTCATGATTGCTCAAGTATCATATGGCTCATGCCAGATGTGTGAAATTCCTAAAGGTGCAATGATGGGGGATTCAACTTGTCGAGCACTCGATAACTCACTAGATCAGCATGTTCACTCAGAGCTTCTAGACGAAACTAATATTGATGTTCTGCACACTTGTCATGTTCATCCAATCCGCAACCAGTTCTGGCAATTCCCTCTCGGCAATGTCTATCGCCTTTGGCACCCTGATGAATTGCATTAGCTGCTCCTGGGTTCAGTTAACGATGTATTGCACTGGCTGCTCAAATACCTGAAAGCTAGAAATGTCAAAGATCAATTTGACAATTGATTCACATCAGTACCACGATATCCAGGCCTCCAGCGCTTCTCTAAACCATTCGATTGGATGAAAAGTAGCTCCTGGCAGGGCAAAGAGACCCGGGGCATGATCAGAACACTGTCAGTGAATTGCAGTCCAATACTTGACTGCTCCAAGGATGACGGGAAAACTGCGGCGGAAACAGAGTCTGATGAAATGCTACAGGGAGCAGTGCAGGAATTACGTGAATTCTCTCTACTTGACAGCCAACAAAATCACTCTGACCTATCCCTCACAGCACGAGACGATGCACTGAATGAATTTTACAAGAAGAAGGGTGCCTTTCGAGAACAGAAAATGTCGAAGTCTGGGAAGGCCAAAGTGGATGAACAGTTGGCAATGGAATCCCATCAGTTACGAGAACAAATCATTCATACAATCCATGCTGCAATGGAAGTTCAGGTGTATGGGGCCGACAAGGTTACAACATCAAAATGGAGGCAATTTCAGGTGCGCCTGAATAGAGCCCGACAAGCGGCAACTAAATGGTCAGATGCTGATCAGCAGAGGGCAATCGAGCAATTATAGCGCGAAATCCATCAGATGACATCTGTCAAACACAAGCTTTTCGATAAATTATTCCAACATCATGAGCAACAACTATTACAATGAGTCAGGACTAAGGCAACCGGTCGCAGAAGCATATTCGCCAAAATCGTTGCTCAAATAAAGACTGCTGCCGAAGTAGAGGGTTAAGGGGCGGTAAACTTGACCGCCGATAAGCATGTGGAATTTCACGTCCCTCTATCCAATGCTGAGACTGAAGCCACTACCTGGAGTGTCGCTGATATTGACCACATTGTGAGTCAGCTGGAGAGAGAGATTTATTGTATCACATCGAATGAGCAGATGCGGTTCAAGCAGGAATTGTCCATCCGCTTGATCCAGTTTGAAGCTTGGTGGCAGGCAATCAGTGTTCAGGAGCTCTGGAAAACCATCGAACAGCGTGTAATCCATTTCGGATATCCACAGATGCATCTCTTGAGCCATATATCAGAGTCAATTTGGCGAATGGCATCTGGTGACAATTTCACCACTGATATTTCTGAACTGCTACATATCGGCAATGTGAAAGAGGCATATTGATCAACCAACAAAGTCAATTTCATTCAACAGATGCTCAAGCACAATGACCGATCTACTGCTCTTGACTATATGGAAGAGACACTCTCATATCTTGCCCTGCAAGGCTCATACGATATTGACTCAGCAAAAGTTTTCAACCAACAATCCGCTGGCAATAAATGGAGAAATACTCGACGAGTCCATCTTGTACGCCTCGAGCATTGTCAGGACGAGCCATTTTTCCGCCCCGTGTCACCACGGGAGCATCATTTGAGAGAAACTCATATCCGCAGAGTGTGCCAAAGTATCCAATTAACCTCACTCAGAGATGCATCAGAAGATTTTGGAATTCCAAACTTTGGAGAGCTATTCTGTTCACAAATTGAAGAGGACTGGGGATACCAGATTAGTGGACTGGTGATTAGATATGATCAGAATGTACTCCTCAACAGTATGTTTATTGAAATTCAGATTGGACTGTCATACTACCGTCAACTATTTCACTGCCCTACGTCTGTTGAGTGTCTGGGACTTGATTGCAAGGTAGAATATACCGATGCCAACCAAGGGGTCATGCCTGAATCTCATAACATCTGGGTCCAATATACCGACAGTGACCTCGATAACACCTTCCAAGGCCAACTTCCTTCTCTTCCTGGATTATACTTTAGCTGGACTCCGCCGAATCAGATCCGCCAATTTCCGGAGTGTCTGCCTGCCGGAAAAACCATATCGACCTTTTCTAAATGGTGCAAGATGTCTCAACAATGGATATTACATCCTCAAGTTCAAAAATATGCGGTGGTGATTCCAACAAAGTACAAAGATCCACATGATTTGGTTGATTGTGTTGACGGGTTCGTCCGGGTTGTCAAGCAGCCTGATATGATTCGTATTGTACCTGTCGGAGCAATTGTTGGACCGGCACATTTGGTGTGAGAGAACACTGCATCGGATAGGATCGATAGCGTATGGGTTGTAAATAATGATGTGGATTTAGATACCTACTGGACTGTATATTAAGTTACAATGCCTGAATCAAGGTGTGCAGGAGGAAGATAGTTAGTTAATTGAATTGTACTATTTGATATAAACATGAAAATAATCGCTCATGGAGAGGACGGCTCCAGTTTCGAGATGCACCGGAATAGTCTTGGAGACGCGGCCATTACTCCCAATAGCTCCGAAATTTGCACATTCTAATAGTTTGATTATGTAGCATTTCGAAGACAACCATACATTCTTCAGGATATTCTTGTATTCTGTTCCACAACTTCCAGAACATTGAGGAGCACTGGTGAAGTAGTCTCGGAGCACCTGAGAGCTCATCGCTTTGCACTCAGCCTATCTGGGAGCATCTGGGAGCATCTGGAAGGATCAGTGTGGCTGTTCAGAGTTGCTGAGTTGTTCAGTTGTGACTTCCAAACCATTTTACATTTTGCTGATGTAAAGCCCTTGGGGAAAGGAGACCAGAGTGTGAAGGGACATCACACACCCTTCAGTTGATAACAGATGATAAAACCCCTGAGTGCAGTATAACAAAAAACTCCTCAATAGACGTCAGGTGCATTGGTCAGAATTTTTCATTCGTCTAGATCATGAGATAGTATAGCGACCAAAGAAATCGAATGGAAAAGCAGATGCCTCCACAAGAAGGTCTGGAGACCTTCTTGAAAGGTGGGATACAGATTCAAAGGTATGGAACATGTGGTTCTAAAGCCACAAAACTTACCAGAACATTTGCATTTGTTCGCGGATGGTTCACCCATGCAGCACCGCCATTCCTCTCCTCCTTGATCATAAGAGAATTATGAAACTGATCCAGTGCAAGCGCAGAACGTTGAAGCAATGCGAACAAACAGAATCATGACAGATTACAATAGCAGAATGCATGGAGTTTAATCAGCATATATGGTACCATGGGAAGTGGAATGTACTGGAAGGTAATGAGTAATTGCTGGGATCAATTCAGGAGCATCATAATAAAATGTTGGTAGGGGCCCCCTGTAGGAGTGTAAACATTCGACCATTTGGACCAACAATATCATTTGAGGGTCATGCGAAAGCAGGTCAATCAATGTGTACGAAATGCCCATTGTTGCCAGATCTCCTGAAGCACACCTCATGCACAATTCGCTGTCCTTCGACCAATGCCAGTACCAGAGACAGCCTGGCAATTCATTTCGATGAACTTTGCAGTAGGACTACTGGAATGTGAGAGATTTGCTGCCATCTATGTTGCAGTTGTGAGACTTTCAAAGTTGCAACATTTCATCCTGTGCCATACCACAATAGATGCTTCTGGGCTGGCCGAGTTGGTTTTATGGGAAGTGGTATGCCTTCATGGACTTCCAGTAACCATTATTTTGGATCGAGGACGTCAGTTTCACTTGGTGTTTTGGGGAATGCTGTGTAATCATTTGGGAACTGAATGCAGGATGTCAACAGCTTTCCACCCTCAGACGGATGGACAAACGGAGCAGATGAATGCCAGTATTGAACCGTACCTACGGATATTCGTCAACTATCAACAGGATGACTGGGTGAAATGGCTACCAATAGCCGAGTTTGCAGCAAATAATGGCACCTCGAAAACAACACAATGTACTCTGTACTGTGCACGTGTGAGAACAGTTTCACAAATGACACTTTCGGAGGCCATTGAGGCTAGTCACGATCAACGACTTATCGAAGTAGATTGCGTATGGTTGACAATGGAGCAAAACCACCAACACCTCCCAGTTGAGAGGTAGAGGAGCCAGGCAATATGCAAAGAAGGCGTGAAGTATTCACAATTACCGGGAGCCTAGTAATCATGAGGCGTTTCCATTTGAGTTGGACGCTCGCCATGTATGAACAACAAGACCATCCCAGAAGCCGTATTGGCAATGCATTGCGTAGTTTGAAGTGACCCAACAGATATCTGCTTATGCTTATAAGTTGGACGTCCCAGCGTCAATACAAATTCACTGAGTACTACTCCTGTCATGGTTAGATCAAGTGGGGGTCAGTCCTCTGGTTGGCTGGCAAGTTGATGGTTCACCCCAGGTCATGGATGATGGCCAGGAGGAATATAAGGTTTCGGGTTTTGAAGCGACAAAGGTGTATCAAAACTAGTTGCAGCATTAAATTTGACTGACAGATCATTATATGTTGACATGGGAATGAGCAAAGTATTCAGTTGGGTAGGAGGCAGTAGGGGAGTCCCACAAACATTATCCAGGGAAGACAGGACCATAGAGAGAAGTTCTCGGAGAACCTCAAACAGAAGAGGGGGATAATTCCATGGCCTGGGTTTGACGTGTGAGGATGGGAGAGTGGAAAAACTGCATTCCGAGTTTTCGGGAAGTAATTGGTGTTATGGATGGTTGGAGATAATGGGAGACGGGGAGACAGGGAAGGAATGTTGTGTAGTGTTGTTGAGATTATTTCGTATGATTAGAAAACGGTACAATGTGTTGCAACATCGGATGATGTGGCATGGTTCTGGCACTATGGGCACTGTTAATGGTGTGTAAGATCAAATGTGAAGATTTGGATGCGATATCAAAGCATGAATGTAGATTGGAGGGCAACAGACAAACTGTACCTAAGGAGAAGTTGCTTCATGTGGGAAGGTTTCCTTGTCTCTGCTCTTTACTGTTTCTCTTGTACTCTGGAACACAATATTCTGTTATGTGTAATCTATCATAGGCTATATAGCCTACAGTAACCTCCCATAACACCGATAATACCAAACAATACAAACTACCCCTGAGCCATTCCCTGTAACCCCCAATAATACACCAGTAATTTACCCAACATATACCTGTAATTTGGAGATAGAACACCTGAATTATTACTGTAATTCAACTGTACCACATGTATTATATACTGCAACTCATGGATTACAATACATATTCATCAGTTACTCATGCATGTGCTACTGACATCTCCTTTTGCATCTGTAACATGGACTCTGTTAACTCTGACATGCTCTGTTGAATGACTCAGGCAAGCACAAGCACACACTCTGACTCTCGTGACTCTGACAAGCATGCTCCTACAACTGTGACATGCTCACTCTCACGACTGTGACATCCTCACTTTTAAAGCTCTGACATGCTTGGTCTCACTGCTCTGACATGCTCACTCTTACTTCACTGACAATCTGGCTTCGCTGGGAGCAAGCTGGTAGTGGTGGAATGCTCACTCTCACCCCTCTGACCATCTGGCTTCGCTGGGAGCAGGCTGGTTGCAGTAGATCTGGCTTCGCTGGTAGGGGTAAAACTGGCTTCGCTGTGAGCAAGCTGGTAGCAGTGGATATGGCTTCACTGGGAGCAAGCTGTTAGCGGTTGATATGGCTTTGCTGGTAGCAGAGAATTCAGATTTGCTATGAGCTGGCAAGAAGCTTTGGATCTGGCTTCACTCCCACAACTCTGACATGTTTTGTTTCACCACTCTGATATGCTCACTCTTACCTCTGACAATCTGGCTTCGCTGGGAGCAGTAGTGGTTGATCTGGCTTCAATGAGAGTTGGCAGGGGTGTATTACATACAGCTCATGGAGAAATAATCAAAGAGTAAAATACCCGATGGCGGTGATGGTGATAGTGGTGATGGTGATGGTGATGATGATGATGGAGGTGATGGTGATGGTGGTGATGGTGATGGTGGTTATGGTGATGGTGGTGATGGTGATTGTGGTGATGGTGATGGTGGTGGAGGTGACGATTGAAAAAGGGGGTTGATAGAATGCATGCAGTATGAGAAATTTGCGTCATTCTGTAAATCAATATTACACATGGTAACACTCACATAACATTCCCATAACACGTCCCTAATTGCCAAAGTACAACGTAGGTAGTCATAATCTATAGTAAGCAACCGTAACACACTGGTAACGGGAATATTATATCTCTGTTCCAGTTGCACTGGGGCTTTTCCTGATATCCTTGCCACACTGGCCCATAAGTTGGATAGTATTGACTTACACTAGTGCTTGGTTGCAAACAATATGTCATATTGAATATAGAATGGTGGTCAAACTGGGGAACACATGGAAATAATTGCTGTGAAGGGTAATTGTACCAAGATGGGAGATGAATTTGAGTATTGCATGATCCAATTGTGCTAACTGTCCTGGGAGCACTTTGAGCACTATTATTCCATGATCCCTAATTGTCATCTGGGCTAAATTGCAAGCTGAGAAATCCACTCTATAGCATTGTATTCACTGTCTGGGATGGAGAAGCATTGGTCAATATACTCTCTGATGATGATAGTGGTAAACGAAAATAGAAGCAATATGTGACCAAGAATAGCTTAGAGTACTGCTGAGCATGTAGAAAGCAACATTGACCTTCAGCACAATGGACACCATGTATATCTATTCCTATTGTCACAAGCTGTGGTGTTTCACTGTACCATCTATCTGTGAATCGCAGGTGAGGAAAAGCAACATTCATTGCATACTACCCGACTTGCATTATTATATACTTGAAGTGGTCAACCAGTATCTTTAATAACATCTCATAAACATACAGTCGGTGACAGTAAAGCTCATAGGAGGGATAACATATGATATCTCCAGGAACTGAACAAGAACAAATCATGGTTCAAGGTACATATACCTAGCCATATCATTGATAAGCTGTCAGATTACCACCTGCATCGTTGTTCAATCAGAGTCCTGTGCATTGAGTTGTAACTTCCAGTGCTTCTCAGTCAATTCCTTGTGTAAACTTCATTCTTCTCCTCAGGATCCTTTCACCTAAAATTGACAACAACAGGAAGCAAATAACCTACTTTCAAAGCAATTCTCAATGATCAATCAGGAGGCATACCACCTGCTTAGATATTCCCCAATTGATTTTTTGACATAATCTTCCCACATGATCTGCTGTTCAAGGCTCAAGGATTGTCATAACTTACAATTCAGTAATGGCATGGTATGTGATCCCACAGATGGTTGCAGTAGCAGCATAGGCTGAAGAACAAATATATAAAGTATATTGTGGTGAGAACTAAAGAAACCATCTCTTCTCTGCTACTGGTTATCAACAACAGATGCACATGAATCATGTGCAGGATATAATCCATATATCCCAGTTTATATACAAACTGATGTTTGGTGACTCTGTATTACCCTGCCCAACATTTGGTGTGGTGTGATGCAGCAGGACAAGTGATATGCTAACCTAGACTAGCTCACTTTCAAACACATATTTCTGAGGCTCTAAATCACCCCCTGAACCATCGTTGAGATCCTATAGATTACACACACTAACAGTTTCTCAAATATGGTCAACACTCACTGGAAACATAATGTAAGCTGAATATGCACAATGAAACTACTTGATAAGAAATGACAGGAGACTCACTACCAACAATAGCACCCAATTTGACTGTGCACAGGAATATTACTGACTGGGATTATACCACCTGCAGGCTATGATCAATTCATGCCATCATAGTTTGACTTCAGTAGGCGCACTTGAGTGGCCATCAACAAGCTTGTCAACTTATAACCTACCTACAATCCATGTACCTAGTGCGCCATCAGCAAAAAACATTTCCGTCCGGGCGGAATGGCTCCGTCAGAGTGGACGCCCTCCGTCAGAGTGGTCAGAGACACCCCGGTGGCGGATTACTCCGCGCCATGCGTCAACACCAAGCGTCGCGTAGCATATCGCCCTCCGATCACCGTTTCGCCGTTTCTTTTCACTCTGTCGGTCTATACGAAATACACACTCTATCTTTACCATCTTCTGATCTCACTCGCTCTTTCTATGATGTCGTGGATCTATGCAATTTCGTGGATCCTCGCAGCTGGGTAGTATCATATCTTTTCACCCTCATTCTACGCTCCTCGAGCCAGGTTGACTCTTGATCATGGCATGGAGAGATAGAGAGGGATGACTTAACTTCGTGTTCTTAGGTGATGGTAGAGGAGATGGGACAAATCATCATGAGAAAGTGGGACTTAAGAGAATTTCGTGTACAAGTCAATTTACCATCCACGATACGGCAGGTATCAGTCCCGATCTGGCGTGTAATAACACCGATACAAGGTGTTCCGAACCCAATCAGGGAAGTTGTACCTCTGATTCCTCATATCCGCTCGTATCCTCCACATCGTTCTCATCTTCATCCCCCATCTCTCTTTTTCTCATCCACATCTCAACCATCATCGCAGAACACAAAGTTAAGTCATCGCTCTCTATCTCTCCATGGCATGATCATAAGTTGACACCAAGTACAGCATACACCGAGTACAGCATACACTGAGTACAGCACTCAAAGATTGATTGTCTTCCCTTCATTCTCATGATTACGAGTTGACCCCTGAATATAGCTTCAGCTTCCGGCGTGCCTCCATACACGATCGACCGCCATCAGCCCGCTCTCCATGAGAGCTCAAAGGTAAAGTCACCTTGTCACATTCCCACGGTTGCGAGTTAACTAACTGATGAAATACAGCCTCAGCACCCGGCGCGCCGTCCATAGACCGCCTCCAAGTACTCGTCCAATCTCGCTCGATCATAGCCTCCAAGTGTATGTCCAAACTCGCTCGATTACGGCCTCCAAGTTCACACGATCACGGCCTCCAAGTGCATCGCCAAACTTGCTCGATTCCGGCCTCCAAGTGCATCTCTCAACTCGCTCGATCACAGCCTCCAAGTACATCGTTAATGAGCGACGGTGGGTGTACTGAGATACAGGGGTAACGGAGGTGGACTGAACGACGGGGAGTACATATTAGCTATATAGATACATTGATACATAGATGAGAATACAAACTGAATGCATAAGTTTTGAAAATCGTTGAACAATAAGTAGTAGCTATGATGTAACATCGCCAGGCGTTGTGTAAACGGCTTCAGCATAACTGCAGCCCCTGCGAAGAGTGTAACACACTTGTCCTTCTGATGGTGCGTAAACGTCAGCACAAAGTAAAGGAGTACGTATGCAACGCGACAGGCAGCGTGTAATTCTCCGTCATAGGGTACGAGGTTCCGTCAGAGCCGTCAGAGCCATCCGGAACACCCAGGTGTTTCTGACGGAAATTAGAGTTGTTGCTTATGTCCACCCCCTGTAGTGTCTCTCAATAAGGATACCATTAATCTCCAGAACGCTGATCGGAAACATGCCACTAATGAACCAAAATCAATGCTAATAGGGACGTTGTTGATGGGGAATATGTGGGAGGGTCAGTTTATGGTAAAGTACCTGAATAGTAAATTAAGCATAGCAACTATGAAATCAATAGCATCCATTTCAGTTAATTGACAACTTGCATCCACTTTCTTTATGCAGCCAGCAAACAAAAGCTTGGATAGTTCAACACCTTATACAGTGTCAGGACAACTACAAAAGCAATGTATTTCAATAGTTATTTGCCACGCAAAAGCTCCTCTGAGGAAATGATTTTGGGCTTGGCGATGAGTATTTAGTTGAATATGATTCACATATGCTTGAAACCGTATATGCCAGGGAGATTTTGACATGTATACAGTGACTTTTAGCACATCTCCCAATTCAGGGAAAGCTTGATTTTAACTTGGTGTGCCTCAATGCCTGGGAGTGTTGTTCAATATTGACTGAGATGAACAGGGTAGATTATTGGTGGGATATGCAAATTCAACCACCTGTTGGGGCAACAATTGTGCCAGTCCTTTGTAAATCTGACAAGGGTCACTTGACAATATATTTGTGCAATCAGCATTCCTGGCCACTGTGTCTCATAATTGATATCAGTCCAAAACTTATGTGTGGTAAGCATAAAATGTGAATGTGGGTTCATGTTGCACTGATCCCGTATCACCCAAAATATTCCAAATACACTGTTGGGTCATGGGGTACCATAGCTGGAACTGTGCTATCCCAACTAAGATATCTTGACATACCTTGTGCATGCTTGAGATGGGATTGTGCTGATGGATTCCGGAGACAATATTTCCCTCTGATAGTTGCCAGGGTTGGTAACAATCTGAAATAAGTTACAGTTACACAAGTCAAATATGGCTCAGGTCAGATGAGTGAAATACCTTTATGTGTGCTGATGAGTGATTCGGCATTTCAACTACTTAGGAACCCAAGAGATCAGTATATTTGAAATTTGCTTCTGCATGGCACTATTCTTGATGCGGTGGACATTCTTAGTGTTCATCCACACTGAACCAGATTGAACAATCTGCTTTCTACAATGTCTATAGGCTTTGGCAGCCTAATAAAATCCATCAGCTGCTCCTGGGATCAGTTGAGAATATGTTAAACTGGTTTTATGAAGACATGAAAGCTAGGAATATCAAGGAACAGTTCGACAATCGATTTAGATTGGTACCATGCTATGTAGGTTGCCACAGCTTCCCTCAACCATTCAATTGATTGATATGTACCTTCTGCCTGCAAATAAACATTCAGGTGATGATGAAATCACTGGCAGTATATAGTTCTCAAAGAGATCTCTCCGCCAATGATTACAGGCAATGTGCACCACACACAGCCTCTGATGACATGCGATTGGAACCAGTGTAGGCAGTATGTAAATTTTCTCTACATGTTCGCTACTGAAATCACATGAATCTATCACTCAAAGCACTAGATAATTCAATAAGCAACCTATGGCAGATGAAAGCTAATTCTAGGGAACAGACAATGTCAAAGTCAGTGAAGGCCAAAGTAGAACAATATTGGCAACAGAATCTCATCACTCACATAAATAAATGATTTATAAATCTCATGCTGCAATGGCTGGCATTGTATATAGAGCTTAAATGGTTACTATGTAATGGCAGTCATGATTAGGATTTCGCCAATGGCAGGAGTCTTGCCCAAGGCTAGGTAACCGCAACTGTATGTAGACGACTTGCAATCTCTCCGAAATCGCCAGTTATAATCTGACCTATCTACAGCTCTATTATATTAACACATCCACATCTGCAACCATATCTTCCCATGTACTCTCATATGCGGTGATTTGCGGATATACGGCCTCACACTATTATCACTATTAGTCAGTTCGACACGTGTCATTCACAGAATCTCGCAATTTACCCTTTTTGACACAGGCTATCAAAAAACATGCCTCCAAAGAAGTTCACCTGAACTCAATTGCGCATCACTGCCATCCATGAGGTTGATGACACTCTGCAGGCAGTGACATCCACAGCTCAATGCAGTTCTACTGCAGTTTAACCTGAGCCCGAAATCGATGATGATAATGACTTCAATGACAACCGCCATGCTCACCTCGGAGGTCAAGAAGACGAAGATTGCCTGATTGACAATGATGTTGTAGAGCTCTGGTCCCCAAATACTGATGGTGATCGTCTGAACATGGCAACTCGAAAGTGGGTGATTCTGGAAATGCCGCTCGAACATCAAGCGCAGTGGAATGCTGAACAGGGGCTCCAATGGGAAACAATGATGGCCCAATGGGAACCAATGGCTGCCCAATGGAAACAGTGGTCTGCCAAATGTGCCGAATGCACCAAAAGACACACCACAGGCCTTAAAAGGAATATCTACAAGATTGTTGACCCTGTACAGTACTGCGGCAGTGCGAAAGAGCTGGACCATTTTCTGTACCCGTTATGCTCGAATTTCAACTCTGATGGCCACCTATTCCCATGCGGTGGACCTGATCGCGTCAAGGATGCGATCTCTCTCTTGGACGCCTTGAGCAATTATCAAAAGCTGGCACTCAGTGAGATGGTGATGAGAGACATTTCGGAATGGCCAGGAAACTTACCTATGGATTCTGACCGATGCCTACAGGCCTTCGACCTCTATTCACAGGAGATGGTCAAGGTTTATGGGGCTAAGAATAAATGTCGCATGGCAGTGATCAGGGTGGTGCAGGAATACATACTACTTCCATAAGAATCGGTCGGAGCCGATGGGAACCATTGGAATGCTGAGTGGAGACAGACTGTGTGGAATCTACAGAAGTATGATGTAGTCCCCTATGATATTCCTGGGGCAGGCCTCCGCAACTCTCTCAAGAATGAAGTTGGACCAATGACGCCCACCAGCAGCAGGTTTGACACCGCGCATGACTTGTTTGAAAAGGCTGCAGCCTCGGATGTTGCACATCCTGAAAACCAGCTGCCACAGCAGCAGCAACAACGGTGGCAGTAACGGCCTACGGACTGCACTTCGATAGGCGGCACACGAGGCTACCGGCCAACCATCACTGAGCCAGATCACACACCCGGTGGCGAATCCAGCCAATCGGGATTGAACATACATGGCAAATCCGGTGGCAGAGGTCAATTGTCGGGTTTGCTGCTAACACCATGATTCTGAACAGATATCTTCGAAAGCTGACTTTCTACTGGGAAACGCTTGCATCGCGTATCTCCAAACCAAGCGGCGAGCTTCTGCCCTAAATACTCCACAGGTGGTAACTCACTAAAACAGTAGGACCAGACACTACCAGCAAACAGGGATGGAGGTAATGTTAGCAACCAGTCTGGGTAACCCGCCATCGGTCCGGGTTATGACTGGCGGTTCGGTTCAGATCTGTTCCCGACCCGGCCATAGACCCGACCCACATTGTCTTGGCGGGGTTGTTACCCGGACCAGACATAAACCTGCGGTTCTGTGGCTGTGATGATCCCGGACAGCATTTCCATATTACGGTTCCTGCAACTTTGGCTCCAATTAAGTATATGAGTTGTGATTGTATCGTGACATGATCAATACGTCGATTGTACCGAATTAAACGCTCTTTCACCTCCTACGTTCAGATTGGCGATCCGACCAATAGTCGTTGAGTGGCTTTGAAAAAACGCACAATTTTAGGCGAAATTGGCGGGTTTTTGATTGTGACTAAACAAATATTGGTCCGATCTCAAATCCGAACGTCGGAGGTTGAAGAGTGGCTAATTCTACACAATCTACGTATTGATCAAGTCACGATACGATCAGAACTCAGATACTTAATTTGAGCCATAGTTGTGAGGTTGAAATGATGGGTTTTTGGTGGTGAAACTGGCCCAATTGCAACGGTCCGGGTTATCGTGTGGTAAAACCCGGTGCAATGGTTCGGTTCCGGTTCCAACCCTAACCCAGATCCGTACTACCGGGTTGGAACTGTGGCCAACCCTAGATGTAGGACACCAAGTTAAACGACAGAAATCTTTCGACAATCAACAGCCAAAAAACTCAGAGGCCTCTCTCAGGATCTGGCCCAATGGGAGAGGTTTGACAAGGTGGAATTGGGTTTAGAAAGGTTGGTAATGAAGACTTTCATGGCAGAAATGGACAACATACAACCACATCGGATCACTTCAAAGTCATGGGTGTTGTTGGAGAACCCAAAAACTCTCATGTCATGTCAGTACATATGCAGCATGGACTGCCCGGACACGTTCCATAAAATTCATCAGGTTTTTATCAGAGATGGAAGTGCAGAAATGCAACGCATGAATGCTCACATTGATTGCTGCACGACAAGCATCATTATGTCACCAAGATGGCAAAACAGCTTCGTCTGCCAGACGAACCAGCATACGTCACATCTCTAGGTCTCAATGGCCAGGAAATGGCTCATGCAAGTGAAAGTCAAAAAACGGCGTTCACGGTTCAGTATATGAAGCACTTATCACCAGTTGAACAATTGGAGATGCTAGTTGTGCCCAGGCAGGCTTATGACTGGGTTGTGGGATGCCTATGGGTCCAGTCCACCAATCCTAATGTCGATTGGCAACACGGATGACCTTTGGCTGTGCAAACCCCAGGGGGAGCAGATGTGGTGTCAGTGAACAGGGTAGACTATCAGGAATGCCGTGGGAATGTACAATGATCTACGGCTAGGGAGAAGGCGCGTTCTGAAGGAGGTGGTGGTATCCCACATATTCAAATACTCAGAGCAACTGCCATTGACGATCTACTGGCCAGTGAGTAGGTTCTAAGAGTGGGGGATTGTACAGGGCTGCTAGGAGCGACTGTGGAAGGCATCACTGATCATGGATCGTGAGTGCGATTGGCCCCAAGCACTGGACAGGCGAGCAGGGAGCAGCGGCAATAGTTTGGGCCGAAGAGCATCCAGATGGGAACCTTGAATGACTCCTACTGGCACGCTGAGATACAAAGGTAGTACTTGACGGCCAGGCTGAGCTCTTCCATGGGCAAACCATATTAAATCTCGGCTCATGGATATGCCTCCTTACCACTCCAGATCTTGTATGAATCGAGAACTAACATTTGCAGATGGAGCTGGCACAATGACAAAGATAGTGCCTACAGACGATGGAGGACATATCCCAGCTATATATGGAGAATTGATTGAGGTAGTCAGCAAAGCAAAGGCGGTGACGGTTCTCCTGCATTGGTCAACTGACCATGCAATTGATGTGGAGCCTGGCTATAACTTGCCATATGTGCAAATTTACAATCTATTGGAGTTTGAGTTGAGAATGTTGAAGGCCTACATCGAGGCAAATCTAGCCACCGGATTTATTCAGCACTCACCATCGCCGGTGACGTCACTGTTCTTCTTTCCAAAAGACGGGGATGGAGGATGAAGACTTTGTTTCAACTACTGAGCACCAAACAAAGCAACGGTAAAGATTCGGAAGGCTATGAATACAAATCAGCTTTCACAATGCGTCAAGGCCAATTTGAATACCAGGTTACGCCACTCGGTCCAACAAATGCACTAGCTACATTCCACTCTGACTTCAATGATTGCCTATGGACATGCATGGACGACTCTGTGGCCTACTACCTCGATGACATACTGATCTATTCGGCCAAAGGGAAGGAGCATGAGGAGCATGTGCGGCACATGCTCTGTCGACTCAAGAAATTCGGTGTCTACTGCATAGTTAAGAAGTGTCAAGTCTGAGTTTCAGCTGTCGGCTTCCCAGGGTGTGTTATCACTTCTGAAGGAGTCTGTATGGAATTGGACTGGATCTCCACAGTCGAGGACTGGCCGACACTGAACTCAGTTAAAGACATTCAGGTCCTTCTATGATTCACGAACCTCTACCAAAGATTCAGCCAGAAATATGTCAAGGTGACCCTTCCACTGCGGGAATTACTAAACATATCAGAGACATCTTGCAGTAATAAATCCAAAGCCAATGGCACACAGGAATGGACATGGGTAGCCGAGTTGACGTTCTAATAACTGACAAGGATCATTGCTAAGGCACCCACCCTCCAGCATTACTATCCGGCCAAGCTGGTCATTCTCCAAATGCATGTGAGTGGATTCGCAATTGTAGGCATTCTCAATCAGTAGGATGTTTTCAGGATTTCCAGGCCAGTCAGTTACTGCTCCTGGATGTGCACTCCAGCCGAACAGAATTATGACACTTATGATTGGGAGCTATTGGCCATCATGGAAACACTAAAACAGTGGCAGCATTACCTTGAGGGCACCAATTACCAGATCTTAATTTGGTGCAACCACAAGAATCTCGAATACTTCCATGCATCCAAAGTGATCTCCAGAAGCCAAGGCAGGTAGTTGGAAACCCTTTCATGTTATGACTTTGTTATTGAGCACCTGGAAGGCAGCAAGAACCCTGCCGATATCCCATCCAGGTGACCCGACAATGAGATCAGCTATGAAAAGCCTGTGGCACAACATTTGGCTACCATGTCGGTGGAACCATACGACAAATGCATGTCACCAATCATCGCGGCCCAGGGTTCCAACCCATCTTCCATTGAAGTCTCAGCGATGCTATTTCACAGGCCAATTGCAGATTGCCCTGATACTTACGAGCAGAGAATAAATGGAGAGTCATTGCAGGCCGTGTGATTTATGCAAGTAGGATATACATTCCTGCAGTCGACTCTCTACACAGTAACGTGATAAGTTGATTCCATAACAACCCTCAGTCCAGTCATTTTGGAGCTCTTAAGACTGCTGAGCTGGTATCTAGGGATTTCCACTGGTAAGCAATGGACTTGCATGTACATAACTATATCAGCGGCTGCGAAGTATGCCACTGGATCAAAGCACCTCGGCACATCAGCGGGGGGATCAACATGCCATTGGAGACACCAGCACGGCCATGGGAAGGCGTCACGATAGACGTTGTCATTATCTTGCCAGAGTCAATGGCGCCGGGCTGCACTGCAATTCTCAGTATTGTGCACTAAATGAGAATGATCGCAATCTACTTACCATGCCAGATGAATATCAAGTCGCCAGAATTAGCCTAGCTCTTCTTTCGACATGTTATTTGCAAGCGCGGTGTAACAGACAACATAGTTACAGATTGCAGCACCTAAATTACAAGCCAATTCTGGTCCTGGGTATGTACTCACTTGAGTAGTACTGATCATTCGCTCTCGACAGCCTTCCATCCACAGACTGATGGGCAGACAGACTGTCAAAGCCAGACATTGGAGCACAATCTCTGGGCTTTCTGCAACGATGAGCAGGACAATTGGGAGGAACATTTACAGCTCGCTGAGTCCGTTTACAATAACGCGGTACATGTGTCTACAAGGATGACTCCATTCTAGGTCAATTACCACTACCATCCGGTGATGCAGTTTAAGGCCCCAAAGCAACCATCTAGCCTGTAATCAGAAATCTAAGCTGACACTTTCCCACCAGGCTTGGAGGAGACTTACCAAACTCTCTGTAAGACCATGCAGGAGGTTCAAGCCTGTCAGATGAAATACGCTGGCAGCACAGAGAATGTTTTGAGGTTCGAGATAAGGTCTGACTTTCAACGTGGCACTTCTGAACAACAAGAACATCTAAGAAGTCCGATTATAAATGGACAGGACCATACATAGTAAGTAAAGTCATCCCAAAGAATGCTTATGAATTAGACCTTCCACATATGATCTGGGAACAGAATGTGCTCCATGTCTGTTCACTCGACCGCTATACCCCTCCTACCATCAGGGAGCCACCAACTGAACCGCAGCCGACAATCATCAAATACTGTGATGAATGGCTAGTCAACTAGATCCTCGACTATAAGCCACTCCATGGGACGCTCCATTATCTCATACAGTAGTCGAGTCACAGTTAAATCCACACCTGCTGGGAATCGCCACAATGCACAGGAATTGGTCAATGAGTTTCAGCGAGAGCATCTGAGGAAACCTCGACAGTGATTGGACTTAGAGAAGTAGGATTGGACTTTCTGTACAGGGTGGTACTTTTTCTTAGTTTCTTATGGATCTCGGGCCAGTATTGATGCCATCGGAACAGGGTTTCACTGCCTACTGCTGGAGGTGGAGTTCCCCTGTTCACCGATTCCGCCGTGAGGCTGCTCATAGGGCACTGATCATTTGTGGCACTTATTAACATTGTTCAGAGGTGTACCCATTTGGGTTTTATTTTTCTTCTGGGTTTTCTCTTGTTTATACAGGTATGTTGCAGCCCAGGGGGTCTGCTCCTAAAGGGGGGGATAATGTAATGGCAGTCATGGTTAGGTTCTTGCCAATGGCATGAGACTTGTCCAGGGCCGGGTAACCATAACATTCTATAGTCAACTCGCGATCAGTCTGAGATCGCCTGTTATAACCTTACCTTTCGACTACTCTATTATTTTACCACATCCACGTGTGCAACTGTATCTTCCCATATACTGTCATATGTCGCTATATACAGATATACAGCCTTACATACTGTGACAAAACATTAACAACTTCAGGTGGAGACGAACATTTTCCGCAACTAAATCACCAAATGTTTATTGACCGAACACCATTGGTCAATTGGAACATGAACTCCTGTAGGTGACACCTGTTAATCCAAAACCGATTATTACACTATTTCAACAGTAGGAACCTCAATTGCAGAAAGTCAGAACTGAGAAAACTAGACACAGAAGCTTATCCGCCAAAAACAACTGGTATATTGAATCTTCTTCAGTCTATTATGTTGTCCAAACTGCAATTACCACCCCAAACAAGCCTGTGGAATTACATGTTCATCTATCTGACACTGGGGCTGAAATCATGATCTGGAGTATCACTGATTGAATTGATAGTGTGAACTGACTAGAAAGAGGGATCTATGATTTAACCTTCAATGAGCATATCAGTTGAAGGAATAATTATGCATCTGCATTATGAAGTTTGAAGTGTCACGCAATGGAAATGGGATTCGGAAGCTTTAGAGAACCATTGAACTGTCCATAATACATTTTTGTTATTCCAAAATGCATCTTGTGAGCCATATATGACTCAAGCTAGCCAATGGGTTTGGGTGAAACTTGTACGACTGATATTTCTAAACTGCTACCTGTTGACAATGTGACACAGGCATACCAATCTAACAACAAACTCAATTACAATTTATTGATGCTCTACTATGATAGCCTGTGTACCGGTTTTGAATATATGGAGAAGAAACCATTGTATCTTCTGCTTTAAAGCTGGAATGATATTGACTCTGCAAATGTTTTCAACCTACTGTCAGCAACTGGTAATTAGTGTAATACATGCCAAGCCCATCTTTCATGCCTCCAGCAATGTTAGATGGAGCCTTTTTGCTGTCCAATATCACAACCGTTACAGGAATGGACAGATACTCATGTCAACAGAGTATCCTGAAGTACCAAATCATCATTATTTACAGACATATCAGAAACGTTTGGGATTCCCAACTTTGGACAGCATTTCTGTGTACAAATTGGAGAGAACTATAGACAAGTAGGTGGTGGATTGGTGCTTGGATATGATCAAAATGATTTCATAGATTGTATATTTAGCAAACATCAGAATGGACTGCTGAACTACCAACAACCAGTCCACAGCCCCACTTCTGTTGAGCATCTGGAACATCATTACAAGGTCAAATCCACCAATGCCAAGCAAGGAATTATGCCTCAATCTCATAAGATCTGGGTTCACTACATGACAGTGAGGGGAACAACCTCAATAACACCTTCCATGGACAAGATTCGTCTCGTACTGTCTTTATTTCAGGTGGACTCTACCAAATGAGATCTTTCAATTTCTGGTTTACCTGCCAGCTGGAAGCAACTTATCAACCTTTTCTAAGAACTGTAACAACACTCATTAATGGGTATCATATCTTCAAGTTTAAGAATCTGCAGTGGTGATTTCAATGAAGTACAAATATTAGTATCATTGCGCTGATTGAGTTGATGAGTTCATCCAGATTGTCGAATGCACTAGTATAATGCATATTTTACTTCTCAGAGCAATAGTTGGACTGGTTCACTTGGTGTCTGAGAATGCTACATCAGACAGAATTGATAGCATATGGTTGGAACATAGTCATGTGTATATATATACTAATTGGACTGTATATTATTTAGAATGCCTTAATCAAGGCATGCAGAAGTAGAAGTTGGATAGTGTATCAAAATTGCTCATTTGATATAGATATTATAATAACCACTGTCCAAATGTATCGCATCTGGTTCAAACTGCACTGGAATAATTTTGGGGTCACTGGCAACAGTGCAATTAGCTTTAAAATTTGAACATGATGAATTCATTGTGTGGTGTTCTGACAATCTCAGAGTATTCTTCAGGATATTTTTGTATTCGTTTCCACCTATACAGATCTATTATGAACCATATGGATGATATCTTGGCACACCGGAGTCAACTTTGCTTTGCACTCAACATTTCTGTATTAATCTAACAGTACCTCAAAGAATAAGTGTTATTGTTTAGAGCTTCTGAGTCACTCAGTAATAACTTTCAAATGCTTGTATATTTGGCTAATGAGGCATTCTTTCAAGGATAGATGGACTGAATTTTTTTGCAAATATTTCAAATAATTCTAGTATTGTTATATTCTGACTTTATGTAAAATATCTTTTATAACACCATTATCATGAAAGTCACAATCATTTTCAGAAATGTCTGCGAAAGGAGCTTTTCCACGCTAGCTGCAAATTAGAATGGTTTGATTTGGAAGTTGTACAGTCCCTACCTCAGCTGTCGACCAATCAGCATTGTTGATTACTGGCTCAACTATTGAATCTGTTGAAAATTGTATGTAAACCAATGCAGAGATCATTGACTCCAGTATTGCAAATACTTCTGATGCAGATTATACGACCCAGTGGCATTGCCTTATTTGTTCCCTCAGCAGTTGATACCCTAACTATATCTTTGTGAGCTGTTGTGGTAGTGGTTGCATCAAAGACTCTGATTACATTGGATATTTGAATATCTATAGATATTTTGTGGAGGCAATCTTCCAGTGGTAATATACCAGATACTGCATCCATGGGAGGATCATTGGTTAACTCTAGATACTGGCCTTGTGGTGCACTTACCAACATCTAACCATGATGATTCAGATCCATTCCAACGTGCAGATGGTAAAAGCCCATTGGATAACAGCTCTGTTTATCAATACTGTGAAAGTTATTTTCGTGTAAGCCAATAGTCAGTTCTAATCAATAAACATCATCTTGCAGATACATGGTAGAAGACATTTCCTTAGAATGTTGACTCCATCTGAGTATGCTCAGATGTTGGTGTACTTTATCTGACCAATGTCAATAATACTTTAGATCTTGGCAGTTGCTGCTTTATTAGAGAATCAGGGATTTATTTAGTTTCTAAGCTAATTCAAGTTACCATATCGCTTTCCCCACTCCGGGATACGCCACCAGATGTATGGGATGCGTAGTACCAAATTACCCTCTAATCAGTATTCACTATGAAGTGTAACATATTACATTCTATTCCAAACATTTTCTGCTCATAATTATCTTCCAAGAAGATCTGTGTCTTTTCTCATATACTAAAAATACTATCTGTATACTGTACTTGAGATACTGTTGCAAGTACCAACATTGATCTGACTATATCAGTATGTGATTACATGGCATTGTCTTTCATATAAGGGCTTACACCTCAAGCTGCTGAGAAAATAAAAATTGATCATCTAGATACAATGAACTCGGAAGTTTCCTTGCAATCTATACCCTTGCTGTATGAGTTTCAACAGCTGAAACTCTAGTAGTATGTAAAATTCACTAACAATCATTAACCAGTATGTCCATAGTGAGGAAAATGCTAAGTTTTGACAAGGTATTCGATAGAAGCTAGCACTGTTGTTGCTACCCACTCATATCTCAACATAATAACATTGTATCATCTTGCAGACACAGTCAATATGTAATATCCCTGGCTATTCTGAGCTTATAACTGTGTTTAATTTGTGTGGGTTTTCTGGAGATATCATATTATATCCCTTTTAACACCTTTCCAGTATCATAAATGGCACTATGGTAAACTGCTATCAAATATCCTAATATCTCTATTGGCATATATAAAAATGAATGGAGGGTAGTAATTAAGCTGTCTATATTTCCATTGGGTATTACAGATAAATTGTCAATTGGTTCAAACCCCTACAGGGAAATATTCTCATAGTCCGAATTGTAATTCTTTGGCAACTGTGTAGCTTGAATTCCTAGAACCAGGCTCTCCTCATATCGCTGTAATTGATACAAGTGCAATATTCGTGATGCTTAGATAGAAATTTGATACAGTGTGTAAAATTCGTAAGTCGAAAATAAGTCAATCCATGATTACTGAGTGCACTGGGATACGATCTGTATATTGAGAGTCTAATTATGTGGGCTATGGAACCAACAACAGTCCCATTTATGTGGAAATAAAAGACAATGTAGGAGGTATTCAATTGTGTAGTCATAATATGATTTTTATAGCCTGCATATTTCATACTTACATGATATATGAGATAGCCATATAGTTCATAGCTTCGAATTGAAGTTCAGACACAGTACATATCCACAGTTGACTGACCTTTTATAACTTTGACTTGACCCCAAATGCATTGTTATCATTTTGTACCAATCTCACCCAACTGCTAACTCCGTCTTCGATGTTTACACTGTGATTTGGTATGTTAGTATTGTCCACCAAGTGCTGTATGGTTTGTACTACTGTTACAATATATCTGTTTCCTTTATCCAACAAGATGTTATGCACTTCAGAAAACTCTTCTTATGTATGATTAGTGGTGGGTTCCTACATTTCTGAATAGAATACAAACACATATATACTGTCAGGCGTGGCCTGCTCATATCACACTACCTCAGCAAATATTGAAAAACATCATTTATTAATATTTGTAGGTCAGTGTTAGAATTGATTAATTGCGATGGTCAGTGTCAATTGTCCTTTGGTGAAATATAGCCACTATATGCTAAACCTTACTGCATAGCATTAATAACCTTACCTAACCAGACATTGACTAGGTTTCTGTGTTAAGGCCAATATATTAGAGATACTAATGTAGCTTTACTGGTTTAATCTCAATAGTTGGGTTGAAGCTGCAATGTGAGAGAATGTGAAGAAAAATGTTCACTCCACAGATTATCAGCCACTCATGCTTATGCTGTAGACTACATTGTCTGAACAGCTTAAGTTCACAACTCAACTAACTTAGACATAACTAGCTTCTTCCCAAATTGCACTTTTCCTCCCTCATATCATTGTTTCTGAAAGTTCAGAATGTAATTTTGTCTTCATTCAGAGTGCTTCAACACAGAGAGTCATGAAATGCAGCTTCTACCGAGTGGGTCAGTTGGTTACCAGCAACTCCCATCTCATACTTCAACCGATTATCCTGTTACACTTAAGTATATGACATATCTCGTCTCATTTTTGCCACTGTCTGTATCCAAGTTAGCAACAACATAGAAATTGTTATTGATAGCCTGAGTAAAGAAAAGCCAGCTGCAGAGAGTGCAGGTAAGTTTCAATGTAAGATAAGTCTGCAATCCCATCCATATTATCCTTTCTGCATGTTGTTTTAAGATGCAGTATAACTCAATATCTTATCACAACACACAATGCATTATCAAACCAATAGTAATGGCATACCCCCATGTATCGCTTTATATAATGGTATATGAGTAGATATGGTTGCAACCCTGGATGTCAATACTGTGGAATAATACAAAGGTACTTAAGATATGATTATCATGTATGATCTAAAGCTCTTGGCTGGCGGACTGGATATAGCAGATATTGCTCAACCCTTGTTATGTTTCGTGCAGCAGTATGGTTACTTCATCCCCTTCTCTATATACTGATACCCTTGACTGCATTGACCATTACAAAGATACAAAAAATGAGCCAACAACCAAATGGCCTGTCCCGGTACACTATCATATGAACCCATACATCCCACAACCGATCAGGCCCATATTGCAGCATTTTGGCAAATGTGGTGAACACGGAATCTCCACCTCTGCTTGACATGTCTCTGTAGGTGGTCAACGCCCACACTGATGCCGTTTGTACTGTCCCAGAATACATAGAAGTAGAGAAGTAAAGAGAAGAGAAACGAACAGAAAGAAGGAACATTGAAAGTAACACCATCCTCCATATCTCCACTTCCCCACTGCATGGCATCTAACCATCAAATCTCACACTTATAGCTTACACCATGGGTAGGTCATCATCAGAATTGGATTGAGGTATTTTGGTGAAATTGCTAATCATCAGGAGGATCTAATCTCAACATTCAGCATTGATGGAACCATCTACTTGTTCATCTTCATCACCATTGCCGTAGGCTATTACATCGGTACATCTATGTTGTAATCATCCCAGTAGCGGGTCATACGTAAAATTCCTTCAATGGCACTATCACTTGCGCTGTTGCCATTCCTAATGAACACAGCTGCCAACTCAGCAGAGCATTCCATATTGTTGTTGCTTTTGAAGCTGCTTCAGTTGCCATATTTTTTCTCAGTCAGCCTTGATGAACTAGGCTTGTCTTCTCGGCATGGTTTGTAGCTGCTGCTTTCAGTATTATAGCCATTGGTGAAAGTTAATCACATACAACATTGAATCTATCTTGTAAGCTTTTCATAAAATTGTCCATCATACCATACATATGCAAGTGCATTTGTGCTTTCCCACACCCTAGTGGATAGCTTCGTCAGCCAGTCTTGATAACTCAGAACATCCCTTGCAGCCGCAACTGGCACATTATCTTCATACTTGTCAGGGCCTGCAATCATACTCCTTCAGCATCCACCAAGCACACTTATTGGCTTCGAGTATGGTCATTCAAAATCCAGTTCAGCAGGCCAATTGGAGAACATCTGATTGGGTTCATTCAGTAGGTACAGATTACTGTGATTCACTCATTCGATATTAATATGGATTGCATTGACCGTACCTGTGCATGGGGTTCCATCCCAGTGTGTTTGTTTGTCTGTGATCATATTGCATTCAGCCGCTGGCGGCGATGGCATATCTCATACATATTTCCTCCCCGCATCTGCCGTAACATACAAAAACAAAAGCGAAGTCGTGAGTCCTCTTCCCCCGTGCCATCTCAGTGATCAACTCCTAGTAGGTTTCTTGTATGTCTTTCATGATGGCATGTGTTGACTGCCTCTTGTAAAGTGATCAATTAGACTGTTGTGTAGTTTTGGATATCAATATTGGTTTCATCTGGAACAGCTTCAATTGACATGATTGGACTGGTTCAGTACAAATCTCAGTAACTGGATTGTGTCATCCTCGCTCCGGTGCTCTTGCAGTTTTTCCAATTATCCTCCAACTCGGTGCACTTGTAGGTTGGTATATTTTGCCATCTGCCCCGTACTCAATGTGCTTATCATCACCAATTGCGCAGAGCACTCTCTGTATTTCCTCTGGTTATGTTTTCCTCTCTTTCTCCAGGTGGGCTTGCTGTCACTTGCCTGGGTATTCATATCATCAATTTGTTTGATGACTATGGGTAATCTCTTCCAAGGTAGGGCCATTGACTAATCACCAGCTACCAATCTCTGCTGGTAAGTGTGCTCCAATGTTCTTCCTTGCAGCACTTCCAGAACAGTGACTGATTGCAGTAAGAGTTGGTTTTGTTTCCAGTATAGTCATCCCCCACTTGTACATCATTGTTCCACAGATTACTAACACATTACAGCTTCTTTCTGGACCAGATCAGTTGGATATGCTAACTGTGACTTTGATATCCGGTTGCAGCCATGTATCTCAGGAGGTTTCTTGATTCACATGTTGCGGCACTTGACATGACATCCCTATGTGCACATTTCACTATTGTCGGAGTACAATGGTTGCTTGTTCTCCATTAGAACTGCCCGCTGCATGCATTTTGTATTGGTTAATACATTTCACAATGCTTTGTTTTTGCACTTGCTGGATGTTAATTTGTCCTTGTATGAGTCAAGATGAATCAGGCACAGTTATCTCCCCTTCGAAAGATCATTACTCAGGCAGAGGCTAATGTCTAATGGCTTCACCATGCGTATTACCTGTCATTTAGCTGCCTGACCTGGAAGCCAATTCAAGATTATATTCAGTTTTGCAACTTGGGAATGTAGCTGTTTAATTCATCATCACTGCATAGCGCTCTGATTAGTGCTTAGTAGCATAGTCGTAGAAGCTATGCCTCAAGTACAAGATGAATTGCCATATCTACACAAATTTGAACATTAGCATATTGTCATGAACATCCATAATCTCGAAAAAGGAATATGTTTGCAAAACTTCATTTCCATCTTAGGGAAAAGGAGATTGACAGTCATCCATCTCCTGTGGTCCAGCTTGTAGGATCCATCTCCTGACATCCACCTTCATTCATGTACTCAGAAGTGGTCGCAATTGAAATCAAATCATGGTCCATCTCCGAATTGGTTCCATCTCTTCCCATCCATCCCTGGCTGCCATCAATCTTGCTCCAGCCATTCATATCCACCATGGGCAACATTGTGTTCATATCAGCTCCATTCCGAGCCTTCTCCAGATTTATTGTCCAATCTCTGATAGACATCTTTGCTGACATGCACAATGTCTGCCTTCTCTTGGCTATGTATTGCACTCACATGATCCATCCGGTGACATCTTATCTATTATAAGTTTATACCCGGTCATTGATTCGTCCATATGGCATAGTATCTGGAAGTCCAAATGTATGATTTTATTCCATGCAATTGCAGCAATACCACTCCACTCCACACAACTAAACTGTGATAAATTGCAATTCCACCGAAGTGCCAAATTGTAGCCGGAGTCTGAATCGATGGCATGGCCAATTGGTCCATATTGTGGGAGTGTCTCCCTCATGACTTTGTTCAAAACCTTGACATATTGTCCATATATGGCCAAGATATGTCTTCCATCTTCTGTAGGAACCATCTCTTTCATGCTGCCAGGTGGATCTGCAAACAGTAGTACTCAAATCATAAATGACATGAACTGGTGAGGAGGAACATTCAGGTATCCAGATTTAGAACGATTATCCACAATAAGATGAAGCCATGCTGTGTAGTCCTTCCTATGAGACTTGGTGAGCTGGTAGCAGTCAATCAAGGTCACTATTGTTGGTACACTCTGCTGCCGCAACTACCACCGCTGCTTCTGGCTTGCCCATCCATTTCCTTGTACCTATCTCACATTCAGAGATGCATCCCACAGGCACCTTCAGCAGCCCTCTACAATCTCCCACTCTGAGGAAGAATGTCCAGACAACCTCCTGACTGGCCACTAGATCTTCAATGGCGATGGCTCCCAGTATTTCGAAATCTGGAAAACCACTGCATCCTATGGAGCATGCCTTATCTCCAGTTGCAATCTACATCAGCAACAACGCTAGTTTCCGTCTGAAACACCCAGGTGTTCCGGACAGCTCTGACGGCTCTGACGGGACCTTGTACCCTCTAACGGAGAATAACACGCTACCCGTTGCCCAGGCGACGAGTTGCGTTGCATACTTACCTCCATTACCTTGCACCTGGTATACGCACCATCAGAACGACACGTGTGTTACACTCTTTGCAGGGGCTGCAGTTATGCTGTAGCCGATTACACAACGCCTGGCGATGTTTATGCCGTTCTTTGGCTGATAGCCACATTTTACCTCTCGGCTATTGCCATAGCTATATATCGGATGCCGCACTTGCCACATATATGTTTAGATTTGACATTTTGTCACATATTGCAATACAGTCTTCGCTTCGGATACATCGCTTGCCGTTGCATTTCCTTCGCCATTATTGTATTTTACAGGTCTGAAATATAAAGTCTAATCTTCACAATCTCTAGTACTATGCCCTTAGTGCTCCACATTCTGCGTTGATCCATCATCGGCTTGTGATGCATCATCACCATCCTCGCACTCTTACCCGTCGACATCACTGGTTCCCAGGTCAAACCTACTATGGCCTCAGTCCTCCACATTCTGCGTTGATCCATCATCGGCTTGCGATGCTTCTTCCTCCTCATCCGCATACGCATCGTCGCCATCCTCGCACTCATACCCGTCGACATCACTGGTTCCCAGGTCAAACCTCTCGAGTTGAGTCACGGACCGTTGTTGCCGGCTGGTGGTGGGGATGGCATCGTGCACGTCACTTTCATCACCTTCATCTTCGTAATCCCCGCTGCCCCCTGGCATCCCGAAATGAAGTTCGACATCCGTGCAATTGTTGTCTATCGGGATATTTGGGTCAGTGCTTCCGATCCAAGGCTCTTCAAGCGCCACTTCGGAGGTCAAATAATCAAGCAGAATAGCATTGTCAACACGCGCTGCTTCCACGCTAATCACCACAGCAGGCATTGGGTTCTCCGCCTGTTGGATATGACGCTTGACTGTAGCAAGAGTGTTGTTATACACCCTCTGTTGGTAGCTCTCCGGTAGTGTGTTCCAGGTATTCATCAAGAATGCATATGTGTCTGCAACCCCAGGCGAGGTTAACAACTTCCAACCCGTTGCAGAGCAGCAGGATGCGTTCTGACCACCCTCATTCTTGTAATTGAAGTAGTTCGAGCGATCAGGTCTGTCCGATTTCAGCTTTGACTTGGAAGGTTTCGGACGAACGCCTTTGTTCTTTTGCCACTCCAGGAGAGCATGGCGCAACACGGTGCAGGTAAACATGATCAGTGGCGAGGGTATATGACCGTCCTTGTCATCAATCATGGAATTATACAATCCATCAACATACTTACTGCGGTTATTCGCCCGATGATAAAATTTGATGTAGATAAACCATAGGATTGCTTCCGCCAGGAAGTGAAGTGGACGCTAGCCATCCGTTGGCAGCTTTCGACACTCTCTGCGTTAGATTTGGACCGCGTACACCACCTTCCACACGCTCTGCTAAAGGAACACGACACTTATTGTCTGCCAGAAGGGAATCAATGAATTCCAAAAGCTCTGCGTTGGATTCAAAGCGGTGGAGATGATATAGCTCTGCTATAGTGTCCCTTGCTGATTGAATAGAATGGGATTTAACCTTATCAACTTGTGTGCGAACCTGGTACCGGTTTGAGCGTGTAATATCCAACGTGGGCTGTTGATTCAGCATACCTCTTTCTAGATCTCCTTTGTGCGTGCCTCAAATTCTATTGACCAAATGTTGTTTTGCTGCATTGCAGTGTTCCAGTATATCTCTATTATCTACAGGTGTGGGGCTTCAGGTAACGGTTTCGCAACGCGTCGCCTTGCATAACTTACCGTCCCCAAGTCGCTTGCACTCATAAACGGCCATCTGTTCCACATGTAGAGCTCCAGGAGTCTGCCCGTTGCAAATACAAGACGCGTCATGTCGGTCTGACCAAATCGATGGATGCTGCGACTGCTTGTACCCAGCGTGGTGGTTAGAGTAACTATTGACCATCGCTGTGTTGCGGACGGGGTGATATCTGCAACGCGAGAATTGTTCAGTGAAGATGAGGGGGTGGAGTTCTGACCTTTGATTGTAGAGGCTACGTAACTCCCTCCTTGAGAGGAATCCCTCTCGCCAGCCGGTACAGAAACGCGTCTCTTCGCAGGGGGAAGTTGAGAATTCCCCGAAGGCCCACGCTTTTGTTGATTTTGACGACTTCGAACATTTCGTACGACCGGAGACGGGACAGGTTGCGGTCGTTGGGAAGGCATCATCCGATATGGATGTTCGACTTTAAGAAGTTAGGAATACAATCCTCTGCATGCATATGCAACGACAGGCGAGGTAGACTCCTATCTGAGCGGCCATGGACGGATTCGACAAAACAGGGAGGCGCAGTTCAGACCGCGCTAGACTCTGAACCCTGACAATACTCGGGGACGAGATCACTTCAAAAGCATTCAATTATTGGGTTAACTGCCATCAGATTAAACTCAGATTAAACTCAGCATTGATATTCACTGTTACAGCAACGTCTGAAGGTCTATTTGCACCGCTTGAAGGGTGTTTATGCCTTCTTGGCGCGATTATCATCGTATTGCACTCGTTC
>Ga0307515_10002245_pt1 | contig 42355 bp, 43 predicted proteins | sample 17_EM_MG_FD_194513 | JGI IMG/M metagenome (GOLD analysis project Ga0307515, IMG submission 194513) | Populus trichocarpa ectomycorrhiza microbial communities from riparian zone in the Pacific Northwest, United States - 17_EM | ecosystem: Host-associated > Plants > Roots > Unclassified | place... | reverse complement strand
ATCGTTTCCAGCAAGTTGAGAGCCAGCCCACCCAGATTGCGTCTAGCCAGCTCGGATTGCTGACCAATAGCAGTTGTGAGAGCCACACTCAAGCAAAGCGCCACGGTTCACTAATCATGACCGAAAAAGACCATCTGCCAACCAATGAGCATTCTGTAATTTGCCACAGTAAGATGGCACGTACCACCATCAACCAATGAGAATGCTTCGAGCAGACAAACCAAGTGTATAACTATTAGATAGTTAGTGTGGAAATGTTTTCCCTTAATGACAACTAATACTCATACGAAATTTTCTTTTAGTAAAGTGACATCTCCTGCTCGAACCTGTATGTTACGCAAATGCCAGCTTTAGATTAATTCCCGTTTTAACTTTTATCCTAGCACTATAACTAATTCATACGATGGCCAGGGGCCAAATAATGTAGTTGAAATTTAGGTGCACTCCAGTTCAGAAAGCATACGAAATGGTCTGCAACTTATGAATTATTTTGGTTTAAATCGCCAAGTGATTTCGTGGGGTGTGAAAGATGCAACATTTTGGCTTAGCATGCATATTTATGTAGGATACGTACTCAAGTACTCTCTAACTTTTGGTAATTTTCCTCTACAATTATAATGAGAGGTACGTACCACTGCGCTAACCGTGTTTGGGTGAAACCACTTATCCGAGCTTATACGGTACACGAATACGGTATCTTGTGGGATTAAGTGTGTCGATCTTTGACTAGCTGCCGCTGACTGCAGTTCGTACATTAAGTAGATCATGTGTCGTCCGCTTGAGGCTGCATGCGTTAGGCAATTATGAGAGATGCCGGCCATGACTAACGGGCACTAATTAGTGTGAGCCATGAAACGAAAACGGGACGAAAATTCTATGTAAAACCCGGTCCGATAGCTGTTGCACTAAAAAACCGTGGGATTTTCAACATTGCATCTTAGTCAACGACTAGCTACTGGAGAAATCATCGGAGACTACAGTGTGATAAATAACATCAAGGGCACACATCTTGGTTAAACTCGCTCTCTTTCATTTGGGCCACTCTCACCTCCTAGAGAGACCTGGTAGAAAAGTTATTTGGAGTCAATGACTACAGAGCGACGGTGGTGGTCGCTGAAGCTCCCTGGCAACCCGTTGAAAAAGTTCGGAACTGTTGCTCGCGAAAGTCTCCAGTACATGTATTGATACTATGTTTTATGAACGAACAACTTTGTAGAACTCACTCCTGTTTCATTTGCACCTACTCTCACCTCATAGAGAAGCATAGTTGAAAAGTTATTAGAATTCAAACACCGCCGAGTGACGGCTGCGAAGCGAGGTCAAGGGTGGACTAAAAGTTCGAAATGGTTGCCCTGCGGACGTTTCCGATATGAATTGAGGATGCATGAAAGGTGGTGGACTCCATTCTACGATAGTCGTTGCGGGAACCAGCAATTTTAGATTAAATCCACAGCCAGTTAACGAATAATAAAGATATCACGAATTCAAGAACAACATTTTACCAGATGTGGAGTTAGCTGCATTTCATCTATAAAACACATCGCGATAAAAGCAAAACTCGCGAACTTAATTGAGCTGGGAACTATAGTGCAAGTTTTGTGATGCGCTATGTTTCGAGCCCATTTTCCTGCTCCCACCGATACCATCGCCACTCCAAGTCTCATCCACTGACAGGACATGAGCCTTCAGTAACTCTCTACTGACACACGCAATGCACTCTGCTGTAGTTCAGAGACGAAAGTATACCGGGAGGGGTTTCCACGGTACTGGTATACCGTAACCGAGATTAATCTCAACTTTTACCGCAAGCGCATCGTGAGCAACGGCAGTGATATATTTAACTCCCAGCAGACACTAATGCGCAGCTTTTAGCCCCGTAAATTCTCAAGCTGCTTGTGCCAGGTAGGAATATGCCGGCGCCAGAGTGAGAGCGGGGTAGACGACTACCGAGTCTTGGATGGCGTACAAGGTAGGCGGTGCGTTTAGTAGACGGCGGCGCTAGAGTGTAGACGACTAGGAGGAGGATAGTTATCGCCGTTCTTGATGAGCACATCCACTTTTGAATCGCAGGTCCGGTTGGGTTTGATATCGATTCGCTGAGTGGCGGGCGGCGGTGGTATTGGAGATCAAGCATTGCGGGATAGGAGACATGCGCGAGCGACAGAGGAGACGGCAGCGCAAACTACGACAACAAAAGAAGGGCTTGAGTGCCTCGCTAGAAGCTCGGTAAACCTCCAATCTCCGTAGACTCCTATCTCCGTAGACCTTTGACGTGTAGAGCTGAAGGCGTAGACGACAGCAACTTTGCGGAGGTGTCAATGAGGGCTCAGGCGGCGGCGTAGATATGGGCGTAGATAGGGTCGCACGTAACTAGTTGCCCAAAAGCGTAAGGAGTAGGTTAAAGTGAGGACACTGAAGCTAGGAGAGAAGAGTGAGTGGAGGTATTGTTACGTCTGGAGGCATTAGGCGAGTCGAGTTTGGTCGGACGAGGCAAGGGCGTCGACGAACGCGCGGACGAGGGTAAAATGCAATAAGTCGCACGGAAGTGAGAGTTAAACACATTAACGAGTGCAACTGCGCCATGGGGCGGACGGCAGCATCAAGAGAAGGGTACGGCTGCCACGCCCAAAGCCAACGCCCTAGATTAGCGACAGCCTAAGCAGCGGGAAGTTAAACGAATATAAACAAGGGTGGCGAAATGAGTGGATGCGGGGTGGGGGCGAAAGCGGGGGCGAGATAAGTCGCACGGAGGTGTAAGCTAGAGGGGCAGAAGGCGAGGGTGTCGACGGGTAACGTACAATGTAACTCAGTAGATAACGATATGGAGGAGTCGAGAAGTTTGATGAGTAGGAATAGATAAAGGCGTTAGAGTACTTGTGCAGGTGCGGGGAGGGGTACGGCGGAATCGTTGACAATCGGCTGACACCGAGCAGCATCAGCCATTGTACAGGTATAAATATTAACCAGCCGCCAAAAAAAGTCATTCAAGCACTAAATGAAATACAAAACATGGAACTATTTGCTTGTATTTCTCGTCTATTAAAGTTAATTTTACAGATATTTTGCAGCAGGGGTTGTGGTTTAATTCAACACCACCATCACAAGACAGGCTAGGGTGAATATTCATGTATTTGATGCAATATTTTGTTCTAAAACTCGTTGGAAACCCAGTTTGAATTTTAAATGACCACCCAAAAATGCCTCGGTATTGTCTTTTGACGTTGTATTAATTTGTTTCATTGTGTTTTTTAGTTGGGAGTTTTTATTATGGGCTGTTCTATGGACAAGGAATAAAGCTTATGCGGCTCGACGTCAGCCCATCTTCAACCGTTCAACCGTAGCGTACCCTGGGGGTATGATACGAGTACAATTACGGGCCTCTTCGAAACGGTAAGCGAATGCAAAAAGTTTCCTAGAACTGGTGCCAGTTCATAATGGGTCGCAAACAAGGTGTTGAGCCGCATATGTGACTCGGTATGCAGCCCTAACCAACGTACACCATACATCCACTTTCCCCAGCAAAAACTTTCCCTTTCGTATGACAAAAGTCACTCCCATCCATTCCGAGGTTGTACCACTATATCGCTACTATCCTGTTATCCTGCTATCCTTACCTTCCTTGTCGCCGGTGGTAGGCCTTTAGTTCTGGCCGCCCGTAATCGGGTCGTCCGCGTCGTGTTCGCAGAGTGGTCAAATGAACGGTCAGTCTTTCTTGACGTCTTGCGTGATTGAGCATGCGCAGAAGCCATCGAATGCGACGACTGCTTATTTCTTCTTCAGCTCCTACATTTGCAACCAAGATACCCTAAGAGCAAACACCTTCACGAAGGCACTCATGCAAATTTTCGCACAGAACCCCAATATTATGCACATGGTAAGCCCTATATGATGGAGAAAGAACATTTGCAGGCTCTTGGCTCGTTCAGAGCGCTTCTTTTTAAAATTCTTGCGGTGATTGACATAGTATTCTTTCAAGGATCGACGATGCTTGGCATACCCGGCCTCGTACCCACAATGCATCCTGTGTACCCATGTACTTAACAACCAGGTTACATACATATATACAGAATGGAATGATACGAGGAAGTATTAGTTTGTATACCGGATAGTGGATTTTCCATATCGCACATTCCAATACTTTCCCGCCTACTTTCCCGCAGTTGGAAGAGCAGGCACAGAGGAGAAAAAGTATGTAGGAGAAAAAGGCACGGGAGAGAAAAGATCCGGAGAAAAGGCTTTAGAGAAACGGCACAACGGAAAAAGGCGCGTTAGAAAAGCATTGCGTAGTTCCATCATTTCCAAGGTGTCTTTTACTACCATACAAAACAACCCCTATCCCAATTCTTACACATAAATGTCTTGTATTTTCGATGTAGGAAAAGGTACTGCTTTGTGCCTTTTTCGGTCCCTTCAAAACAGCACACTTCCGACTCCCTTAGGGTAGGGAGGAAATAGACCATTTCGTACGTCCGTAGGCTCTCCCTATCACGGCCTGCCATTTTTGAGACAGAGATAACAAGGACTATTTGTCCTAGGTATTATACACTTAGATAGGCAAACTAGTGGGCTCTCTAGTCAGCCGAGCTGTTGCAAATATGGAGGAAGAACCGTGTTCATCGACTATGGTACAGAGAAGAGATGCAGAAAGACTCGAGAAATGTACAGGAGACATCAACCCCAGTTCCTGTGAGCTTGTATGAGGTTTGTAACACGTCAGGTATTATTTATGTAACACGAATAATTTTACCATCGAGTGATATTACCATGAACGAGTGATGGGTATCACCTCACCAACAGAGCTCTGTAGCTGCCATAGTTGCCCTTGGACGCTGCATATATGCACATAAGTAGATAAATTCCACCGTATTTGTCCAAAACCTGCAAATGTAGCTATGTTTTAGAGATAACCCTAAACTGAATGTAATGTAAGCTTTTTTGTTTGTTTTATTGATACTGTATTCACTCTAACCGGAGTATGACAGAGCCCAATTCCCCTCTGCCTCCGGGCGAGCCGGATAGATGACGGAGATCTCCACTTGGTACCCTTAGTCCCCTCTAAACATACAAAGACAAAGTAAAAGATTGAACGCCTCTCACCCCCGCAAGACAAAGGAAATGAAAGAGAGAGATAGATCGCCGCCCTTCGCACCTCGATTCCGCATCTCCGCTCGCATATCTTATCCGGCTACTGGCATGTAATGTAAGTTGTAATAGGTGCCTACAGTCTCCTTAGCGGGGTTGCGGTCCTCGGAAAACAAAGGGCATACATCATTAGTCTATATCATTTGAAGCCCTGGATAGGTTGGACGACGACGTCAAGTCTTGTAGAAACTGGCAGGCGGACGGACCCTTTCCCTCACTGCCCTCAGTTACACCTCAACAAGTCATCGATACCACACGATACCACACGATTAATTAGATCAAGACAAGACGGCTTCCATCACCGAAAATGGAGACGCATCTACCGGACTAACCTTTAACTCCCGATGTGGCGGTAATCGAGGTCACGGCTGCTGCGGGAGAAATGGACGTCAAACAAACACCGATGCAACATGGGCAATCGTACCACTAATGCATTCAGGAAGCAGAAACACCAATTCCAGGAACGACTGGCGAAGCAGAGAAAATGATGAGCGAATGTGCCACTGTCCGCTCTAGGGTTAACTGCATTCACCACAACTGTATGAGCATGGCTGGCTAGTCAGAATAGATCTCGGTTTCCAGCCGTGGCTGCAGATGCGGTGCCATTGTTAACATTGTTTCGTTGCTCTCTCGCTCCACAGCTAACACTCTGACGATATAAGTCTTAGATACAGGAGCATCTCATCATATGTGCAAGGATTGTGGCCATGGCAGTATAAAATTATTCAAGAAACTTCACCGATTAATGCTAATAGAGCCTGGAAATGACCACACAGTAGCGGAATGTCATCATGGACTTGTTGACGTTATGCAGGACTACCAAATCGATGTTCTGTATCATCTATTCTCCGACTCTCATTCCAATCCATTACCTAATTAGATTCTGCAGGGTATGTAGCCCCATTAAGAAGCAGCATATGCTCCATATCACCTGCATCATCCATCACTCTTACCGGAGATCGCATTAATGATCTTTACATCATATCTCCAACTACAAGCACACTTACACCATCAACTGTAGGTTGACTTTCAAGCGCGCTTCGAAGTACATTTACTATTGCACTTTAGGCAACAACCTTACTTGCCATCACGATGTCCACGCGGAGGAAAAGGAAATGAAAAGTGCACTTACCACCGCACGTGCAAGTACGTTCACTGAACCCAGAAGTACGCTTACTACTCCACTTCCAGGTGTACGTAACATGGTGCCTCCAAGTCCACATACAAGTGTACCCAGGCTTCCCAATAGTCCGTCCCGTCCGGGCAAAAGTAAGCCCCGGACCAGACGACAATTTTCGGGGCAAGCAAACTAAGGACTGTTTAGGACTAGGGCAGCAGAGCCACGGACGAAAAGACTGTAGGGCCCTGCAGTCTAGCTCTGCGCACTGCGCACGGCGATACTATAATACAAACATGATAACATACAAACAAACAAGACCCTCTGCTCACTACCAAGCCTCCTCCATTCACAACTGTAGCTCCTCCGCTTCCATCTGCATGTCTACCAACATCCTTCGAATCTCCACAAGATATCTCCTCCATGAACCACGATTTCAAACACTCAATAGCCGCAGTAATATCATCGCCCAAGCTAGCTCCCTGATCTGAGATTGTGTAACGTCCACTGTTTCCCGCGGTATAAACGTTGGATCTCACATGTAAGTGGAGAAGGATATATGCAGACCTTCTAAATCTCTGGGCGAACAGTAATGGAGGCTAGAAAATCTGAATCGTTCAGTTAAGGGCCCCGTATTAGATGAATGGAATTTGGAGTGCGATGATCAATTGGGGTTTCGGAGGGGAAGCAGCGTACGTCTTTTCGTACCCTAAAACCGTATCTTAAAACTACAGTCCTCGCCCTAGGTACTGAGATTCCGTACCGGGACAGACCAGGCCTCCGAAATGCATGCCCCGGACGGGACTGTCATTCGGGGCCCCGAAAGACGCCAGTCGGCCCGGACCGTTGTGAAGCCTGCAACTAGCGGCGGGCGAATACAACTAGCGGCATGGGACAGCCCGTTCGGAAATTCGTCCTACCAACTTCGACATGGACCTCCATCCATATCGAAGCCTTCCTGATATCGCATAGGATATGGGAGGTAACTAAAAACACCCGGGACCTTAGCAATGGACTCCCAGGAGATTCCTATCCTCAAGAGACTGCCTGAAAAGTTGCAGTGCAACGACGGTTCAATATCAAGAGCAAGGCACTCATCGGGCTCAGTGATGCTGCTATTACGATGTATCTGGCTGGCATAGATGCGGACGAAGACGAGGAGATCTGGAATATCAAGGAGAAATGCAAACCGGACTTCACGACGCTCTCGGCACACCGAGCTCTCCAGTTTTCTCCATTTTATTGTGCCCTGGCCACCGTCATTCAAGGGCATGTGGCAACACCAGGCGATGTCACTGCAGAGGCGCAAACACTAGCTCCAGCAACTCGGTCGAGACTTCCGACAGGCGCATACAATACCAACCAAGCATTTGAAGAGATGGGTCTCTCCAGACTGTACATCACAAAGAAATCTCCGGGAGCAGCTGAGAACATGGAAAGTATGCGTAGACGCAATTCAGCAAGTTGTTCCGACGGTTCACATGCCGGTGATGAAGGCGCCGACAAGTCTGCATCTGGAAAAACTGGACGCAACACAGTCGCTCTAGCAAGAGATAAATCTGATGAAGATGATAGCCGCACAACATCCGGAGAGTCTCACAGCAGTAATACCACTGGGGGCACCAATGGCAGCGACCCAGACTATTCCAGTCAGTCGAGGGGCAGTACTGATTCATCGCTCAACCAGCACAGGGAGGTGTGTGAAGAAGCGACTGTCCGCCTTTTAAGTACATTTATCTTCTGTGTTGTAGGCAGTCTGCACCTCTGTGATTATGCATCGGACCGCATCACACTGGGTTCCGCAGTGTTCCTAAGCGGCCAGGCCGGCCGGAAAGCCGCCAGGCCTGGCCCGGCCTTCATTTGAAAGCCGCCGCTAAGGCCGGCCTGGCCGCTTAGGAACACTGGGGTTCCGCAATTTATGCCGATGCATATGGCTCTATACATTCGCATCGGATCTCACACCATTCAAACTAAGACTGACGGTACCATATCTGTCAGCATACTACGACAGGATGGCACCTGGGGATTGCCAAATCTTCATTTACCCCTTGCTGTTACAAACTGCAACCTCGAGCCAGAACACTTTGGTCATCGAGTGTATCGCGGCCATCGACACAATTATTCGAGACCTAGCCATATCCGGTGTCAAAGTTCAAGAATTTTGGCGAAAGTTCTACATCCTTTGCAATTACTGAATACCGAAAAGTGGAGAACTTTCCAATTGACCCTCGACCTTACACGAAAGGCAGGCACCCGGCGAATATCGTCACACTCCTACAATCGCACAATGCAAGCCTCCACCGAGCGAAAGGGCTCGCTCTCTATGTTCCGTTATTCGTCACGAAGATGGCTCGAGGCAGAAATTCGAAAACATCCTCTACCAATTCTATGTCATCAGGATAGCGAGTGAATCATACTTCTTTCGGTTGCAGTGAGAAGGGCCCTACGAAGCCCTAGTGCCTAAGCAGCAACAATTGGGCTTCTGTGCTGAGAAGCGGAAGAGTGATACTAACCTGGTCTTGGCGCCATCCACTTCGGCAGCCAATTTCAAGTTGTTTCTCTTCTCACTCACGGTATTGGACTCTGTGTCTATGTCAGAAGACTCAATGTGCAAGTCAAACTCTGTTGACTAGAGATTTGGCCCGGTGGCTGCTCTAGTGTTCAGTGCCGGCGGGCTCGGGCATGAGGCCGGTGGCTTACGGCCCCCATCGGCCTCGCCTGCCCTCATCGGCCTCGCCTGCCCCAATCGGCCTCGCCTGCCCTAATCGGCCTCGCGTGCCCCCATGGCGAGGAGGAGGGCTCGGCACTGATACTCGGCATTGAGCTCCGGCTTTGGCAGTCGGAATTGAGTTTTCCTTCTCTCTCTTTCGTATATAAGTCTATAGTTTTTCTTCTCTTTGGATCGACAGACAATTGAGCTTCTTTGTTCTTTCTCTTTTACTCTCAACAAACTCAGTAATAACAGTGACTGTGACCTTTGCGATTGGTCTAGCCGACCACTGGATTCAGGGTACTGGCGTGACTAACCATATTGTTGGAAACCAGTATCAATTCGACCCATTGAGCTTCAAGCCTACCGCGACGGGTGAGCACCGCGCGAAGAGAGCCAACAATTGCTTTGTAGCTGAGTAGGGTTGTGGAACCATCACATTCTATGCAGATAGACCGAGAGCAAAGCCGGCAATGATAGCCTTGCAGCATGTGCCCCATGTGCCTGCCTGCGGTACGAATAACCACCTCGGCAGGGAAGGCAATGGTCCATCCAGACTGTAGTGATTAGAGGGACTGACATACAGTCCAGCCCGGGCCAGTGACTGTGTTGCCTTAGGGAATCCAGTTCTCAAATCTGCAGGACTCGGACGATGCAGTCAGGACTATTCTTATCTGCCGAGTGATATCTCGTACCAGAGGGTTTCAGTAGAATCCTGCATTAGCTCTACTGATGCAGTAGGGTATAGCATACTACTGCATTGTGACTGGGGAGATAGTGCGCAAACGTATAGTAATTACAGCCATATTATGATCTCAGTCATTACTTTTATCACTCGAAATCACCGTTTCATCACTTGGAATCACCCACAAGTCACTGGTTACAGGTTTACTTATACCGGAGATATGTTACAGGTCTGATACACGTTGACCGCTGCAGGGGCTGATGTCTCATCCATACATCTCGAGTTTTTCTCTTTCTCTCCACTCTGTACCATTGAATAAATGCACACACTTCGCACCAACTTCCGTATCGTTACATGACTCAATATCCTGCAGGGCCCTCTACATTGAAGATCTTACATTTCAGACGACTGCAACCCTCAGTGCAAGGCATGGTGCCCGGAATGTTGTAATCCGGCCCAGGGCGAGTCTTCAGACGGACGGGAAAGACTTTTTCCATCCCTGCTCGTCAGCATTATTCAATGTTCTAGTCAGTTCGCGGAGAATGTCAGTCCGCGGAGTAACCGGTTAGTACACGGAGCCCCACCTTCCATGAATGAACCAGTCAGATCAGTGCTCCATGAACTGACTGGTGCTAATTGTGCTCAAACAAAAGTAACAATTACTCTGATTGCAAAGTGATGTTTACATGAAATATGCATAATTTATCGCTGTTTCACCTCCTGGTCTCTTAGTTACCATATCTTTAATATTGATAGAATGGTTGTGAAAAAACACCAATTTTCAGCGATTTTGGCTGTTTGTTTTAAAGCTGCTCAATCAATTTTCAAGATATTGTAAATCGAAGAGTGGGAGATGAAAAAGCGATGAATTATGCATATTTCATGTATAGATCACTTTGTGATTGGACCAATACTTGCAGACTTAATTGGACTGACTTTTTGTCGTTTTTGTCAAGTGCAGCTGAACAGAGAAAAGACAAACTTTTTTTTCCCGATTTTCCCTGTATCACTCAGCCAAGTGACTGGTCAGCTCATGGAACATGTAGGCTCGGCGAGCTGACCGGTCAGTACACGGAGCCCAGTTATTCCACGGCTTGACTGGTCACTCCACGGACTGACATACTCCGTGAATTGACTAGAACATTCAACAAATGCGGAATGGAGTCAAGTTTCAGTTCAGACTGGACGATGCAACCACAATCTATCAGCGCTCATTTACCAGGCACAATTGATTAATGATCTACTTATGCTCCGAGCAGTACCTAGTTCATATTGGAAAGCCTCCGTGGCGATTTTAGAAGCTGTGAATTCTAAGATCATTGGGATCTACTGTGGCTTCCGACAGACGATTAATGCCAAAAATATTGCCATGTGGCCCCTCGACTTGTCCTTCTCTCCTTGGCCGCCATCAAGTGTCTATCGAGTGGAGGCAAAATTGAAAGGTATAAAATTGCATGCCAAGAGCCCATTAGTATACACCTCCGAAGTCTGTATTATGGGAAAAAATGTTCCGAAAGCCCTTTCAGCCATTGAAGCCCGAGGATATAACCAACATTTGGCCTTTCATTCTCATGTCTGTTGACTAAGGGATTTAGCCCGCAGGCTATTGAGACTAAGGCATGCACGAGATTTAGCGGGCTTGGTATGGAGACTATTTCCCCGCTAACCTCTGGCTTGGTGCGGAGACTATTTCTCCACCAACCTCGGGCTTGGTGCGGAGGCTATTTCTCCGCGAGCCTCGGGCTTGGTGCGGAGGCTATTTCCCCGCAAGCCTCGGGCCTGATTAGTGTTTTTCTCTTAGTGCTTTCTCTTAGTGCTTTCTCTCAGTGATTTTCACTTGTTGATTCGCTTTTAGTGATTGAGATGATTTCTTTCTCTATATATATGTCAATCTTCTTCTCTCTCTGTACGATAGACAGTTCAATCAATCATCATCTCTCTCACCCTCATTTGATTGTCTCATCAGGTTATGAGCCCGGGCTTCAAGTTCTTATCACAAGCATACTTTTACGAAAGATAGTAATCTGTTCTTGGTTGTGGTGTGCCTGCTGTATCTGAACCTCCGCTGCCTTGTGGATCGACATCTATTAGTAGAGTTCTCATCATTCCTCCTCTTACTCTTTGAGACTGGAATCGATATCTATTAGTAGAATTTTTATTGTTCACTCCTGATCCTCCATCATGTCAATCTCGACCTCCATCTCTAAACTCAATGAGCACAACTACCGAACGTGGGCAATAGAGGCTAAAGATCTCCTGAAGCATCTTAATGTCAGGCGAGTGGTTGACGGCTCAGAAATTATCCCTCGCCCTCCTACTGCACCGGCAGCATCAGGATCGACTACTACTCCTACCGCTCCAAACCCTCTCGGTCCTTCTTATGACTTTCAACCTCAATCAACCGATTCTTCGTATCTGATGTTCTAGTCAGTTCGCGGAGAATGTCAGTCCGCGGAGTGACCAGTCAACCCACGGAATAACTGGGCTGCGTGAACTGACCGGTCAGCTCACGGAGCCTACACACTCCCTGGGCTGACCAGTCAGCTCGCAAGCAAATACGATCCATCAGATGACCAGTTACTTCACGGAGCGCAGTTACTGCATGAATGTCTCGCGTGCATCAGTTACTGCACGAATGTCTTGCGGGCACCAGTTACTGCAAGAATGTCTTCCGTGCATATACGTGCAAACATGTGTATGCATTCATATACGTGCACACATGTATACGCATTCAGCTGACCATCGCCAGCTGAATCCGATCAGCGCAACTATGTACCTTCCGCCAAGCTGAATGCCATATGCGCCTATCTGCGGTACTGGCGATGTAAATAATCTCAGTGCATATGCCCGCTTGCCACCCAGAATATGATGACATCAAATCTTTGTTGAATAACAAGTTCTCATAGTATATATGACATTGGTTCTGCTGTTCCAAAGACTTCATCAGCATCACATTTCAATATTCACATACAACATCCAAAGGTCACATCCGCATACTGAACATCACCTTGCACACTGTACCCGAATTCAACTATGTCCACTGACTTATCGACTTCAACTTTCACTCCCTGCTCTGCCGCTGGTTCGGCCGCAACTTCTGCCGCTGTTTCTGCCATTGCTTCTGCCACCGGTTCAACCGCTGGTTCCATCACTGCCTTCACCGCTGGACCATCTGGCTGCACCTCTATTTCGACTGCTGCTTCGACTGCCACCGCTGGTACTTCGTCTGCATCCACTGTTGCTTCCGTTGCCATATCCACAGCAGACACAGCTGTTCCCCCAACATCAGGCATAATGTCTCCAGAACCCTTCAGCAGTGAAGCTCGAGATGCCTTCATACACCACATTAACACACCTGGTCATAAGAATCGATTTCGCTTGGATGGATTCAAGCAACTCCAAATGAAGGTAAGTTATATGCTGAGGCATACCTTGTTTAGGATTGAATGCAGTTACTGACACACAACAATCTAGCTCTATGAAGAAAATCCGAAACACCCAGCCGAAACTATTGATCAGCAGCGAACCAGATACACACTTGGCCAGCGTTATCAAGTTATCAATGGCCAACAGTCCCGTCAACCAGAAGGAAAATACAAGCTACCTTGGTTTTGCCCTCGCGAGCATGAAGTGTTTAACATAATTGTCAAAGAGCATGCCAATGAACTAATGCATGCTGGCCGTGATAAAACCTGGGCTGAGATTGATCGCAAATTCTCGGGGATTACAAAGATGGAAGTTGCCTTTTTACTCGAGCCCTGTGCCACATGTGCTAAGACCAGATCCGGAAAGACTGTTGCACCATTGGAGTCAATCATTGTCAAGGAACTCTGGGAGAGTCTTCAGATTGATCTTATTGACTATTGGCATCTTGGACAGAAATTCAAATGGTGCCTACACGTACGCCACCACTTCAACAAATTCTCAGGTGCCTATCCAATGGAAACGAAAGAACGTGAGAATGTGCCATAACATTTGGGAGGGTTCATAGGACAGTTTGGAATCCCTGGAATTCTCCAATGCGACAATGGAACAGAATTCAAAGGAGTATGTGATCAACTGGTTAAACATCATGGAATGCCTGTTGTTCACAGCAAGCCTCGAACCCCGCAGACAAATAACCTCATTGAACAGGACAACGGAGAACTGAAGTCAAAGATTCTTGCATGGATGGCAGAAATTGAATCGACTGAATGGTGGCTGGCACTACCAGAGGCAATGCTCTCCATCAATCGACAAGTTCATTCAACCACTGGAAGGAGTCAATATGAGATCCTCTTCAAGCAGCTGATGCCTGATCGCCCACGTATTTCAACTGCTCAATGGTCAACAGCAGTTGTGAGTGAAAAGTACCATGACATACCAGGCCTTCCACTCGCAACAACTGGTTTGGATACAATTCCAGACTCATGCATCGATCCACAACTGCTGGGGCCAATGTGTGACCAAAGAGAATCCCTCCTGCCAGAACAATCAGTTACTTCAAGTCTACAGGCAGCTGCAGTTCCTGAGGTAATTAGAGATAATTCTGTTCCTAGTCCATTGGAGAATTCATCACAGCATGTACCTGAAGCGCAGATGGCTGCAGCTATTCAAACACTCAATCAGGAGATGATTGAAATTACACAACGAAAGGTCATTGCCATGGAGAAACGGTACAATAAAGTCAACAATGTTGAAGTATTTGAGGAGGGTGATTGTGTCCGCCTGAAAATTCCAGTTGGGAATAGATGTACAGCAGATAACAAGCGCATCTTCTGCAGGGTGGTTAAGGTCAAGCATGGCAATCGATATGCATTACATTGTCAATATGGTATTCTTCAGGGATTCTATCAAACCAAAATATGGACCGGCTTTGTGCTACCATTCCCCATCAAATTCCAACATATAATAAGGGAAGCCATTGAGAGCTTACTCTCCGGGAAGCTGCACGGCTTCAGTCACCTGCTCTCCTCATCGAAGTACATTGTGGATGCAAAGGGAATTGCTCTACCATTGGCTGCTCATGTTTCAAAGCGAAAGTTGATGTTACTGGGCTAACAACACTCTGGACAATATCCTTGCTAAATTGTATAGGTACTTTAGTGCGTACGGCCGTAGATCCTTATTCCTTATAATGAATCGTCGGAGGACACCTCAGAACTAATAGCGTCGGAACTAGCTTCCTTCGTATTAGGTTGCTGCAGATAGTGTTTCGCCTTAGGGCACGGTGCCGTTCCGTTGTGTAACTTAACAGGTGGAACACAATCTTTTACCCTCGGATTTCCCTTTCGATCCAAAGTCCAAGCACACTGAAAGCACTCTCCTGCCTCCCTTCATCTTTGGATCTCTGTTTCATCATTACCGGCTGTCTTTGATTCTTTTTCAGCTGGTACTGCCCGCTTCCTGTTATTCCGATCCTGTTTCCCCAAAGCTTTGTTTGATATTGGAGTGGGATTAATTCGTCATATCCGAGTCATTCCTTTGGACTTCATGGCGACGATATCTCTTATCCTCCGAGACTCCTTAAGGTATTCCTCACACTCTTTCAAATGCTGTTCCTGGCGTAATTCACTTATGTCTTCCAAAGCTTCTTTCGGATTATCCATCTTTGTACCAGGAGCAACCGTAATTTCGATCCTGGTGTTTAGATTATCAATATACTTTATTAACCCTTATTCTAATCCGATAAAACCCACGAGCCGCCAGACAAACTGCGCTAGGAAGATTTGCTGAGTCCTTCTGGCGAACTCTATAATTTTTTCCAGGCAATATACGAGTACGTTGTTTTTCATTTTGAAGCCAATCGTGATCCGTTTATAATGAGTTCCAAGGCGCGGCGCAGCCGCCACCGAAACCTGATAGATTCTAGGTATTGATAATAGGAAAATACATATCGTAAAAACGCAATAATAAATAAGTATATTTCTCCGCTGGTAGGTATCGTTATTTCTCAAGCGGTTTGAGCTTGTCTTCTTCATTGCCGGAACAATGCGATCTCTTTATAGCTTGTGCCCTACTGCTTTCGGCCGAAGTCCTTGACACAAAGCTATGATTAAAACCCTCAATGATAGCCACTTATCAGTGGGACTTATTGGTAATGCCCGATAGAGAACATCGCGTCTTATTTGTGTGCTCCTGCTGGTTGTACTCGTGCATCCCCTTAGGAGACACGTATCATCTCTATCATTAATCAGACCATAACTTCAACTTAGACATCTTGCAAGTATGGGGGAAATCGGTAGATAGAATGTGCCCCTCAGGCGCCACATCTCTGCCTTTGATATCATCTCCGGCAGCACATAGTCTTACACTGGTCAAAGAATAATTCTATGCCAACGTAGAACATAGGACGCTTAAGCAGTTACATCTGATTACCTCCCAGAACGAACTCCTGAACTCAATGCCGAATGTCTGCTTCTGGATAACCAACGCCATATTCCCTCAGTCATAATGTGCTTAGACTTCCGCATGCCCGGGTGTGTCACGCATCCAATTAAGGAAACCATAGAACCCTGTACTGACACGACTGCCGTGTGATTCCGCACAACCGCATAGTATCCGAGAATGAACCTGGTTGAGAACGAACTGCTCGGCAGGACTACAGTCCTTTCGATCTGGCAGAGTTGCTGCGTCATCAAATCAGCTGCCGCAGCAAAATGATTCTAATGAATCCGCTAAGCCCCGTGCTTGCGCAATCGAGACGTGATGAGTATACCCCCGCTAAAGGATTTACCACGTAGTACAAGTACTACTACACTGCTAGGAGAGAACCCCTAACAGTTGATTGCACACTTCATTGCAATGGCCGAAATGATGGTATAAACTGCACAAATACTCCAGGTTCTATAGCTCTCTCCGGCACATTCAGTGTTGCATTGAACACATCGATAATTAATCAACCTGGAGCAAGTCAAAATCCAAAGCGCCGTCGAGCCAATACACGTGGAGATACATGGGCCGAGAGCACATCTGTTGAGGATAGTGCAATGGCTGGTGCAGTGGATAGTACTGGGAGTGATTTGAGTGACCTGGATACTGAGAAGGGAGAGGATAATGAGGGAGGCGCGGTTACTGAGGAAGCGGAGGACGAGGAGGAAGAGGAGGACAAGGAGGATGAAGCCTGTGAGGATGAGGGCAGTGAAGATGAGGGCAGTGATGGTGAGGGCATTGAGGAACAGACTGTTTCAAGCAATGACATGGAGCACAGTGTAATTGTTGTTGCACCACGATGTTAAGAGATATAGGCAATTGCTGAGGTCACAACGAAGGTGTGCAACGTATATGCAATTTAAGTTTGAGCATAATTGAAACATGTTTCTACCAGTCAGTTCGTGGAGCGCTGATCTGACTGGTTCTTTCACGGTAGGTGGGACTCCTCGGGCTGACTGGTCACTCCGCGGATCGACGTTCTCCGCGAACTGACTAGAACATCTGAAACATTTCGATAACTTTCTCCAAGACTGGGGAGTATACCGTAACAATTACGAAAGGGCGAATGGCACCATTTGTGCGCTCCTGGGCGTGTCCATCCGCAGCCGATACAATGACGATAGGTTTGATGATCCGAAGGTATTGTGGGAAGTTATTCAGTCAGACATCGAAAATGTGATCATGCTTGATATTCGATTTGAGATGGCAAAGCTAACCGATTGCAAACTCAAACTATACCTATTCATCCCTGGATCGTTCACATTGCAGGAGAAAATCATCAATGACCATGCGATCTCCCATATCACCATTGATGATTCATGGCCGATGTTTTACATCCTCTCAAACCTCACAAATAACGACAAATGGTGAAACTTTGTCTTGACGCTCAAACCCACTGAGAAGGCTTATAAGGTTGCAAACCTTACCTCCCACCTCTTCTCATTCGAGGCCACTCTCCGCGGAGGAAAAGGCTTGTCTCCTGATGCCGCACTATTTGTCACGAAGATGGGCTGTGGCCGAACTTCGAAGGGAGACGGTACGAATGTTGAAAGTTGTTGTCACAAGAGTCAGGGCATCGTGTGCCATGGAGGTAGAGAAAAGAGACATATTAAACCGAAATGTCGAAACAAGGATAAGTGGGCCTCGTATGCTTCTGAGAAGAAGTGAAAAGTTGATGCTAATTTGGCTTCAACTGAATTGACTCCGGCTGCCAATACTAAGTCATTTCTCTTCTCAATCATACAGGAGGGCACGATAATCATGGTCAATATGGCCACAGAAAAGCAACCTGCCGACTATTGGATTCTTGACACCTGTGCAACAAATCACGTCACCGGAAATCTTCACCACTTCCAGTCTTTTCATCCCATAGCAAAAGAAGAACATCAGGTCAAGACTGCAAACAAGAACTTCATCGATGCCAAAGGATCTGGAACAATCTCATTCTACGTCGACAGACTATGTGTGAAGGCAGCAAAGTTTGTGCTCCAAGACGTCCTCTATGTGCCTGCTTGTGGCACCAATAATCTTCTCAGTATCATCCAGTTGATGCGGAAATGAGTTAACTTCGAGTGCAATTTGCACGGAGCAATTGCAAGTCTCGGACAAGGACTTGTCGACCAAGCGCCATTGATCATCAATCTGATCATTGTCAGAACCTCTCCTTCCACCTGATCAACTTCGATAGTTTTCAATACACTGAATCAGGTTGAGAATACTGAGATATACTCTGCCATTCGGCAGAAACTGGACAGGAAAGATATCCTTGTCTAGCACACTCGTCTCGGTCATGTCTCTCCGCCAGCAACTAAGCGGCTCGCCAATACTGTCAAAGGCGTCCAATTTCATGCCAGGAGCCCATTGGCATGCTCTGGGGAGGCCTGTATAATGGGAAAGATCGTCCGGAGACCATTACATACTTTGACTTCGGAGGATAAAGCCAAGACTCGACTTTTTGAGCTTATTCACTCTGATGTGATTGGGCTAATGCTGACTGAGACGATGCGAAGTTATCGCTATATTTTTCTGTTCACCAATGACTACTTGAGATATACTGAAGTGTACGTCTTGACGCTGAAGTCAGAGGCCCCTGCTATGATCAAGGAGTATATTGCGAGGGTGGAGAAACAACATTCGCAGTCGAAGTCGATGGTATGCAGGACCAGAGTTGATGGTGGAGGAAAGTATGGCAGCAGAGAGAAGTTTCTCGATTATCTGGCACAGGAGGGCATCACTAGGGAAGCATCAGCCCCATAATCACAGCCGCAGAATGGTATATGGGAGAGATGCAATCGCAGAGTACAGGACCCGGCATGGTCCATGCTCAAGTAAGCTGGGATGCCAAATAAGCTCTGGGCTGAGGCCGTTGCCACAGCAGTCGTCATGAAAAACAGACTACCGACCAGAGCCATCCCGAACTCGACTCCATATGAGAGATGGACTGGAGTGAAGCCATACATCTCACAGGTTGGTACTTTCGGTTGCTTAGCTTTTGCCTGCATCCATGGAGATCTCCGCAACAAGCTCGATTATCACGCCTACAAATGCTTCACTCATGGATATTCGGCAGAGACATCAACGAAGGATCGAGTTATGGATATCTCTCCTGGCCGAGTCTTCATGGCCCGGGATATCAAATTTGAATAGTTCATCCTCTACGACCAGCTGTGATATTAACCAACAGAACTCATGCTGAAACCAGCCAGCGAGCTTCCGAGTGGTGAGCCTTCTTCTCCTGTTGAACCTCTCCAGCAGCTTGGGAAGGCTAAGCCTCGACCAATTGATCCAATTGACGATTGGGATGATGATCTGTCACCACCACCAGATAGCCCGGAGCCAGATCGAATGCTGAAATAGTTAGAGAGAGATATAAAATCGACTGCTTGAGCCTCATCATCTCGAACTCGGAGTGGAATGAGCATAATCAACATGGCCATGATGATCCTGCCAGGCCCAGAGACTTACCGTGCTGCCTTGAATTGCGAGGATGCTGAACAATTGAAGGAAGGGATGGGCAAGGAAGTGTCATCAATGGAGAGCTATGGAGTGTTGACCTGTGTTGAAAGGCCCCCTGAAGATGGTAGTATGATCGAGAGCCGCTGGGTGATGGGCAGGATGCTTCTAGCCAATGGTCAGACTGAAAAATGGAAGGTCCGACTAGTTGGTTGTGGAGATCGGCAAAAGGCTGGGGATTACAATGATATCAAATGTCTGGTCATTGATTCGGCCTCAGTGCGACCTGCCTGCGCCCTGGCAGCCAAGCATGACCTTCAGATTTCTGTACTCGATATCCTGACTGCTTGTCTCGGCTGCCCTTTGCAAGTGACTCTCTACATGCGCCGCCCTGATGGCGAGTGGCCTGACCACTATTGCCGAGCTCGCCCAATTGTCAAGCTGAATAAGACCTTGTTTGGCATCAAGCAGGCGAATAGAGAATACTTTGAAGGAGTCTTCGACCATATTGTCGATGATCTAGGCCTCCAAGCCTCAGTTGCAGCCCCTGGTCTTGTCATTGGTGGCACACTCCGCGAACCAAATGGTGTTCTTATCCCCGTGTTCGTTGACGATATCATGATCATTGGCAGCCTGAAGCTCATATCTTCTATTGCTTGTCGGCTATATGATTGATTCAAGGCAGCAGGCCGTGTACCTGTGCCTGACACCTTCCAATATCTAGGCATGACTGTCACTCGAAATCGCAGCAAACGGTCAATTGCCATTGACCAGATCGGATATAATAACCGAATACTTGACTGCTTTGAGCTGGCCAACTGCCGAAAGCGCTCAATGCCATTGGAAATGGGCCAGATACCTCATGCCAACCACGCTGATGAGCAGACTTTTGACACTGGAATGTACCAGAAGGCCATGGGATCTATTCTCTATGCTGCTTTCAGCACTCGACCAGATATCACGTATGCCATCTCAGTCCTGAGCTGATATGCAGCCCAACCCTCAATGCTCCATTGGGAACCGATCAAGCACTTGCTCCACTACCTCCGCGGCACTTGTCAGTATAAACTCACCATCTACCATCCAAGACTCCAGCATGATTCCAACTTCATTGTGTACTACGCGGATGCCGACTTGAAGGGAGAAGCAGACTATAGTAAGTCGACTTCGGGAATCATCATTTTCGCGCTGCGAATTCTCGGGCTCGGGAGATCGAAGACACCAACATTAGTAGCCCAGTCGACGATGCAAGCAGAGATGTTTGCCACAGCGTATGTCAAAGTCCAACTCGACTCGCTTCGAGATGTCATCTGTGAGATTGAGCTTGGAGCTGACATGACTCGATGTATCTTCAACGATGGGCTTAATAGCGTAACTACGCTCAATTCAGGCAACTTCCAGTCTGGAAGTCGACACCTACGACTAAAATATCACACGATTCAGCAAGATTTTGCGAAGGAGGACATCGAGATCAAGCACCTGGCTGGTACAGAGATGCTGGCGGATGCTCTCAATAAAGCCCTTGGGGGAGTAAAACTCGGCGAATTTGCAATAGAATTGGTCTAAGGTAGTTGGACTGGGATGAAATGGACTTGGGCAGAATAGGATATGGGATCTGCAGGACGAGGAGGATGGATGCTTTGCTATTGCTTGCTCTTTTGTCCTATTGGCTGTCATTGAATTTAGTTTCGTTTCACTTCACTCTCTCTATCTTTTTTTTGAAAGCCTTGGGCTAAAGGGGGAGTGTTGACTAAGGGATTTGGCCCGCACGTTGTTAAGACTAAGGCATGCACGAGATTTAGCGGGCTTGGTACGGACACTATTTCCCCGCTAACCTCGGGCATGGTGCGGAGAGTATTTCTCCACCAACCTCGGGCTTGGTGCTGAGGCTATTTCTCCGCGAGCCTCAGGCTTGGTGCGGAGGCCATTTCTCCGCTAGCCTCGGGCTTGGTGCGGAGGCTATTTCCCCGCAAGCCTCGGTCCTGATTAGTTTTTTTCTCTTCCTGCTTTCTCTTAGTGCTTTCTCTCAGTGATTTTCACTTGTTGATTCGCTTTTAGTGATTGAGATGATTTCTTTCTCTATATATATGTCTATCTTCTTCTCTCTCTGTATGATAGACAGTTCAATCAATCATCATCTCTCTCACCCTCATTTGATTGTCTCATCAATGTCATCAGGCTGATGCTAAGTCCGACAATGTGTGGCTACCGATACATCATTATGTTCACCTATGACTACTCAAGATATACTATGGTTTACAATATGAAATTTAGTTGCAGGCCCCTGAGAAGTTGAAGAGTATGTCGCTGTTGAGATCAATCGAGTACGAATAGAGATATTGACTATCGTACAAATGTCATTGTCTAAAGAGCAAAGAGAGACAGAGACACGCGAATAGATATGGGAAAGGAGAGAGCATACTCGGCGAAGCCGAGTATCACATCCGGAGACCGATGCTGAGCATCACTGCCGGGGCTAGGCCTACTCTTCAGCATGGGGGCTGGTGGGGGCTTATGGGGGTTGCAAGCCACCGGCGTCATGCCCGGAGCCTGAGGCCGTTGGGTGCTGCAAGCCCTCGAACGCCACACAAGCGATGGGGCCAATCCCGTGCCAAAAACACTTCTCATCCCGGTATCAGCTTCCAGCCCAGTTCTGCACGCCCGCTCGGAAAGTATCATGTTTGCATTAGCTAAAGATCTAGAAATGCAAACACTGAAAGAGTGGATAAAGCTGAAGGATGTAGAAATTGCCCGTTGTATGCTCCACCTTCCGTTGATTGTCAATTCTTGCGAGATGGCTGATATGTAGTAAAATCTACCAGTAAAGGGACTCTGAAGATTCCACTGGTGGTTTATAACCAGCTTTTGCAGGACTAAAAAGAGGACACATTGTGATTGATGGTGCTGGAGAGGCTGGAGAAATTTTGGGCTAGCCTGTAACATGGTGGAAGCGCCGAGTAGTGGAGATGGAATACGAGCACGGCCGGACAACCGAAGACATGAGCTGGCCGGCCCCGGGCGAAGAACCAGTGGTTAAAACCATTATACTGGATGATGAGAGCACAGCGAAGAGAGCTGCGCAACGCTGGGCGAGAGAAGGAAGCGAAAGTCGGGGCGGGAGTCTGGATGTGGTGGACAGATGGATCACGCTCTGACAACGGCCGAGTGGGAGCAGCAGCGGTGTGCAAGCACGGTAATGAATGGAGGACCCGCCGCAGTTATTTGGGCACTGGACGCATGGTGGTCTTTGATGCCGAGCTATGGGCGATTGGACTCGCGCTCGGGGAGACAGTCAAAAGAAGACAAAGACTGCAACAGCATGGAGTAAAAGCTGTCATAGTCTTTAGCGACTCACACGGCGCAATTCAACGAAGGGCACACCCTGAGCCGGGCCCAGGACAGCGATCGGTGAGGCGGATTAATGGAAGAGCGCAAGCTCTCCTCGCCCACGGCATCGCAACCGAGATCCACTGGGTCCCGGGACATTCTGGCATCCCCGGAAACGAAGAAGCAGACCGCCAGGTGACCCTCGCGTGAGACCCAAGCGGAAGCATGGCGATAGAGCGGCCATGGACCTCGGCCTCGAATAGAGCTAGACGAATCGCCGAGGGAAGGTCACCAGCCAAGGCAAAGTGGGAGGCCGACAAATGCAGCAAGTACTTCAGCTAGAGACTCAAGGGCAAGATGGGGACCAAGAGACCTGTTCCGATGACAAGCGTGAAGTCACTGGCTACTAGGTTCTACCAGCTAAAGTGCGGGAATGCACCCACTGGAGTCTACCTAAAACGGTTCGGCCACCGAGAGGACGATAAATGCTGGTGGTGTGCAGGGACAGCGGCCCGGACGCGGGAGCACCTCTTCCGCCATTGCAGCCGCTGGAGAGCCCAGCAGAAAACACTCTGGAAAGCGTTGGGCAAGGTGACGGGCTGGAAAGCGTGCAGATGCCGACACGTGCAGGTCTCTGAGCTGTTTTCCATGCAAGAATATGATTAAGCGGTGGTGGACTTCTTGGCGGCTACTGAAGTCGGGAAGTTCCCACCCAAATGAATGGAGACACGGAGCGGGCGCCGAGGTTGACTCAGGTGCGGGGAGCGTGCGGGGAGCGGCGGCAGTGGGCATATATCTGCTCTTTCCTTTCTTTTTTTCTTCTGTGTTTCTGCTTTGGTCTATCTTCTAGCTTTCATTTGTCAGCGGGGATGAAGGGTAGCGGGGGGGGGAGCTCCGCCATCTAGCCGGCTCGCCCGGAGGCGGAGGGGGTATTAGGTCCTGTCACACTCTAATTAGAGTGCATGCAGTATGAATAAACAACAACAACAACATGGTGGAAGCGATGAGGTGGATCCGGACCCGAACGATTGCTAGTAGGGCCGAGCGAGCCTACATGAGCCTGGATGTGGCTAGAGGGAAAGTTTGAGCTTGAGCTTGAGCCTGAGCTTGGGATGGACCCGGGGGAAGTCAGGAGCGAAGGAAAGCAAGTATATAAGAGGAGCGGGAGTGGCGGAGGTTAGGCAACAGCACCTTCAGCACCAACCGAAACACACCAGTACTATGCCCTTAGTCTCTATTACAGTCAGTAGCTGTTAAGATACATATTAAATAATAACGGAAGCGGACTAAACAATATGCAGGTTATGACCGGAATAATGAAACGATTATATACACCTAACATGCCACCCCTGTACATCGATGAACGCAAAATCTTCCCAAGGAAAGAAAACGAGAGTCACTAGATGTGAGAGAATCAGAATAATTAATACTGCAAACCAGGGTAAAAGAGAAAAAGAGACTGCACGAGATGGGCTGGATAGAAAAAGCGATTGAGAGAAGTTCATTTAGTGTCAGAGGTGTTTATACTGTCTAGAGGAGATGAAATGTTGCGGAAATCGTACATTGTTATCATTAATGCAATCTCTGGCCCCGGTTTTCCGTGAGTGGACTTATTGCAAGCACCTGGCCCGTGTTATCCGGCAGCGGATCTTGCGTTGCTTTATTCGTTGTGCGGCACGGTTATCCGGGAGCGGAACCCTCGGATACCATGCGCTAATCCCGACCATAATTCCGGCACACGCGGGTAACCTGACGAGGCCCAAGAGTGGGCGCTCAGATATCTTGATGCCCTCGGGATAAATTTTGTCAGCCCAACCCTGGACGCCGACCTGAGGCTCCTAAATGACACCAATCTAGACCTTGCCGAAGCCCAGACTTCAACGCGGGGAAATCCCGAGCCAAGCTAGCACCCTTCACCGAGTCACAAATAAACTTGGCGGAATGAGTAGCAGACCTACGGAAGACGGCCGCGCGCTTGCAATGGTTGCAACCCTGGTCGGCACTACTTCCTTTCTAGCCCGCTGCATCTTCTGCGACTGCAAACTGTCACCGTCCCATGTAGGAATACCACAGCGCTGACTATCACTCGAATGCCGGAACGTCTGTTGGTGTGCTTTTGATGGTTAGTTGTGTCTATGGAGGCCATCACAGCCTAATATATTCTCTCTCACACCTGTATGCAAACACACTTATGTTGCTGAGATGTATCAACCCGTATCCTCACGGAAGTATTTATGTAACAGGTAGCTTACAACCCATACGGCTTCCTGAGCTGTAGTTTTATTTCTTCTTTCCCTAGGGAACCGGGGATATCATGAATACCCTACCCCTATATTTGACAGTGCGGCCCGGAGGAGTGAGAAAGTCTGAGAACAACAGAAACCTCTTACCTCCGTAGGATAGGCACGAGACCCGTATTTTGTCGCTATGCCGGCAATCAACTCAGCTTAGATAACCGAATACACCACAAGTCTTTAAACGCCCCACATATATAGTCGGTAGTTAGCTTGTTTCTAATGCCCTACGACTGTAAGTTGGTCAACACCTCGTGGACGTATTTTGTTTCATATGTACAATCAGTTTACTGAGAGAAGCATGTTGCAACGGCTAATCTTATCATCCGACATCCTGGATCCGCCTTCGCATTCCCGCTTGTTGTCGCCACATGCTCAATTCCCACACCTCATCACTCACCTCCGCTAAAACGATGTGACAACCACCGCTCAAGATTTCCAACCACCTTTCGCAACTTTACCTGTCGCCTTCAGTCCACACAACTGTCTCCTAGTTCGTCCAACAATACCCGCTTCAGCTATGCGACGTACTATTGACACGCGTCGCGCTCGCCTCCAGTGTTGCCGGAAGTAAGCTCCCATATTACACTCATGTCGGTTGTGTTACGATGCCTGATATTGATGATTACTGAGTAAGCAAGATATTAGAGTAGGATTCTACCCTCGGACCGCTCGTTGTGGGGTCATTCAGTCAATAATTGGCGCCGTGTGATCCTTTGAGGTTACTTGGAATAGCAGGTGTTATAATAGATCACGGTACTGTTGCGCGCTGCTGTTATGTCGTTACAGGAGCGGTGGAGGAGCTGAGGGATGATGAGAGGTCGTTTTGGCAGGATACCAGGTAATTGCAGGGTTTGTCGATATTCTGGAAACAGATAGAGCGAAGCTCCAAGTAGCTAAGGGACACGAGAACAAGATGATTGCTACCTTGGTAAAGAGATTGCAGGGGAAGGAATCAAAACTTTTGAGGACAAGGAGAGAGAAGCTGCTACGATTGAGAAATAGCGCCCAACGATCGTGGGACATGCTCCAACTATCGAGAGGCAGGCCGCAACCATCACGGGACATGCCGCAGCAATCTGGAGACAACGTGCCACGATCGAGGGACTTGGGACAACAATCAAGTAGCAACGCGCAACGATCAAAGGACATGCTGCAAGAAGAATGACACAAGCCACAATAATCAAGGGACCTGCTACAACGATCGAGAGACATGCCACAACAGTTGATTCGTAAATTGCTCACTTATATTCAGTGGACAGAAAGCCAATACCTCGACAATGGGTATCACACTCATGTCATGTTTGATGATGAGTCATAACTATTTCCCACTGCAGAACAAATGCATAAGCCTATATGAATGCCTGTTATGCTTACTGGATTGCCGGAAAACATTGTTGCATAGACCAGACCGAGCTGAGATTCAGCTGAGCTGAGGTAGTCGGTAGGGCATAAGGCACTCCATTACTCTTGTATATATCTCGCCTCTCTCTCCTTCTCTCTGTAACGTACTCTATCCACACCGTTCTGCACTTCATATGGTAACAAACATGGCAAACAGTTGCAGATTGTGAGACACGTGGAGGTTGCAAACTCTGAGACTCAGCTCTCGCAAGACCACCAAGATCACATGGGTCGCTTGATGTCTTTCATTTTCAACAAAGATGTAGAAATACAAAATTGGAAAGGAATCACTTGCATCCGTTCGTGCAGGAAACCCTACCTGAGATCCTCTCCAGCCCGAGCAGCGATAACTAGGTTGCAGTCCTGGATAGAAGTTCCAATCGATACTTTCCTGGAACTGTTTCAGACTGGTCTCTCTCTCTCTTTGGGTCTTGGTCTGCCCATTCGCCGCTTACATTTTGGGCATGCTCAAACTAAAACGGTGTGCCAATAACGAGCTTCCAAATGACGACAATCTGGGACAGGTCTACTATAATCTTGTATCCTTGAAACGAAGCCAGCCCAATCGGCACGAAGAGCTAGTACACGGGACAACTGCATATAGACGAGCCTTCGGCCCTCAAGAGAGCAAGTCAATGAAGAAGTCAACGATCTCCATCACAAAAAAGGAACAGGAACGACATTTATGTATGGCAATCAAGGCACCATCGCTGTAAAATGTTCTAGTCCATTCACGGAGGCGGTTCCTCCGCGGAGTACCTAGTCAGTTCACGGAGGCCCACCTTCCGTGAACGAACCGTCCGTTCACGGAGTCCGTACCCCACCTCCGTGAACTGACCAGTTCATTCACGGAGTCAGTCAACATTTTCAAATACTTTGCTCTGCACGCATGTATGTGCACGCACTGGCATATACGTACACTCTGCTGGCTCTATCCTGCTGAATTCAATCAGCGCAACTGCGTACGTTCAGCGCAGCGCAATTGAGTACATTCAAGGTGTAAAGGCGGCTGCACTACTGTTCGTTGCAAGTGTTTCAAAGCAAAAGCCGAGTGCACACTTCATTGCCATGGCCGAAATGGTGGTGCACAGTGTATATATACTGGAGCTTCTGCTGCGCCATCAGGTACTTTCAATCTCGAACGAAATACAAGATCAGTTCTACCTGAGCCAGGTCCCAATCAAAAACGCCGTTGAGCGAATACACAAGGAGATGCTTGCGCGCATACTGATACCACATCTGTGGAGGATACTGCCAATGATAGCAGTGATTTGACAGAACTGGATACTGAGGATGAGGAGGTTCAGGAGGAGGAAGAGGTCACTGGGGAGGAAGAGGAAGAGGGCAATGGGGAGGGAAATGAGGAAGATGAGCCAGTTTCAAACGATGACATGGAGCACAGTGTAATTGTAATTGCGTCAGGACGTCCAAGACGCATCCGATTGTAGGGACCACGATGATGTATAGAGTATACGGTTCAGCTTGCCCGAGTGCTAGTGGAAGCGAATTGGTGGGGCCTGGCGGATGGCTGGCGGCTGCCGAAGGTAAACCATGAGTTTGAGGTTGACCTAGAGCTCGAGCTTGAGCTTGAGCTTAAGTTTGAGTTTGGATTGGAGGCAGAGCGGGAAGAAGTCAGGAGCAAGGAGAGGAGTATATAGGAGGGGCAGAGGGGCAGAGGGGCAGAGGTTGGGCAAGCAGCGTCTTCAGCATCAACCCACCCACCCGCACCATGCATATATTGTGTTTTTTTTAGGTTCTTTGTTTTCGACTCTATACCCAGTAGAGGGCGTCCGGCCTACAACGAGAGAGTCCAGGTGGAGTGGCGGCCACAGCAGTAGCCACCACTCCTCCGAGGCGGCAACCTTGTTTATGCTTCTTATACTCTTTCGTTTTGGTTTTTCCTTTGTTTTTGTTCTGCAGTTGTTTGTATATGACTGTGAATGTAAAAGCACGTGTCGGAGGGAAGAGCGAGCCTACTAGTTATAATTTTTCGTTGACTCCGCGAACGAACTAGTCAGTTCACGGAGGTGGGGTACGGACTCCGTGAACGGACGGTTCGTTCAAGGAAGGTGGGCCTCCGTGAACTGACTAGGTACTCCGCGGAGGAACCGCCTCCGTGAATGAACTAGAACATAAAATACGCATCTAAATATGATTATGGAGATGCCATTCGGTGTGAAGTCTCTATTTTAGGAAAACTAAGTCTTCGCAATTCTTCTCAACTTATTTTTGTTCCCGCCGAAGTGCTTGAGTTGGAATCAAAATCGTCAGAAGGCCTTTCGCACTGCACACATTCCCCTGCACTGCCACTATCCGCACTGCAGTGCTTGGAATGCTCTCTGCCCTGCATGGTTCCATACAACCGATATCATCCAGTGTGCCATCTGGCGCGACAAAATCATCCTCCAGAAGGTCCAACACATAATTATTGGCTTCGACCCCGCCACCGATCTTTCCATCGTCGCACCCACAACATTCACCTACGAAGACGGATACATCTGCTGCCCCCGTGTGTTGACAGAGGATAACGCGCAGAGTGCACAATACCGACCAAAACCTGCCCATGACTTAATCGCGTCTTTGCTGTTCGTTGGCGAGTGTCTGTTCTCTCTTGTGTTGCAGAGTGTAGAAGATCGAAGGTGGTTAGGAAGAACTCGAAGGAACGATTTGCGCTGCTGCAGTTTTCGCAGGAGATTAAGGAGGGTACCATTTAGAAGGTATAGTTGAAAGCTGCTGAGAGTGAAGATGTGGAGATGCTGAGGGGGGTGGAGGATTTGGTAGCTCGGCCCAGTACGCAGGGATATGCAGTGAATGATTGGGGACTTTTAGGGTGAGTAACTGTTGGCGTGAGATTTGGCCCGGTGGCTTCGGTGGCGTTCGGGCGCTTACAGCCCCCATCAGCCTATGGCTGCGGGCATCAGGCCGGTGGCTCGCAGCCCCCATGCCGAAGAGGTGGCCTAGCTCGGGCACTGGTACTCGGCTTCGGGTTCCGGTTGTGATAATCGGCGAAGCCGAGTATGTTCTTTTCTCTTTATATAAGTCTAGTGTTTTCCTTCTCTTGTATCGATAGACAATTGAGCTTCTTCGTTCTTTCTCTTTTGCTCTCAACAGTAACCGGTGTTGCGACAATGAAGGGGAGAACCCTGTGTATTGGCTATGGTGCGATGACCGTCTATTTTTCTGTAGAGCATGTCGGAGTCCTCCAGCGTAAGTATCCTCCTTTTCTAGTATCCTCTTCCTTTGATACCCTCCACCTCCGCAATCTTTCACCATCGCAATAGTTCGCACAACAGGTCTCTGCTGCATCTCGTGAATTGTAATCTGCAGCCTCGACTCTCACCACGAGGTGCTCTGTGAACATAATAAGATATTGCACAAACTACACATGACTTTCCCGGTTACCGTAGCTAGATGCAACCAGTGGAATTAAAGCACTCCTTGATCCCCCTTTCCACTATCTTATTGGCCACCTGTCGGTCAAGCGCCCTCACCACGTTCCCACCGCCAACTACTCTGGTTTGCCCTCAGGACGGTGAGCTCTCAGAGTGTTTCCGCCATGTTCTTCTGGCAACCCGCTTTACCCAGATCGCACTTCACCTTACTACATAATCCATCTTCTGTACAATTCTTCTACTCATCTCCACTCTAGTCTTTCAAAAATTTCTGACGACTATGGCCTTTGAAGCTGCGTCGTCATGGTCCCTTCTCAGGAATCGTTTCAACATTCTATTCAGCCAAAGCTGACGATAGTCTTTAGACTGAATGTTTAAACTGAAGGTTTAGACTCCAGGTTCCGCCCTGAAGTTCTTAACATCGGCGAGGTGACCGCGTTTCTAAGCCTTCTCTCAGGCTGCACACTGTCAGCGAATGTAGCTGCTTGTCAGCGAAAGTGTTTGAAGCCTGTTTCTTGATTTGTATCTATACACGCACATTGAACCCGTATCTATCCAAGTCAATCAACGCATTCAGTTCCTTTCAACAACCTGGGGCTAAGTCCTTTACTACCAGGACCCTGTATCAGGTACCATAGGCAAATGGTGGCTACCGGCGATGTATCCAGTGGTGAAGCCGGTGGTGGGCACTGCGCCCCTGGGTGGCACTTCGGGTATCCAATCGAAACCGGAAGGGACGGAGAAGGCAGTTAGTGTGGATATATTATCAACGAAGGACCGACTGATACTTGGTACAATTCGTTCGTTGGAGTGGTTCTTTCCGCAGACGTTATGCCCCTATGCCGACTGCTATTTCCGCAATGGTTTGATATCCCCAACCCGTCTGCGTTTCTTTCTTGGTCCAAGCAACCCTGCGCGGTCTGTATCTGCACCAGCAGCATGGCCTTCGTTGTCCAATATCAACTTCCCACATTGAACAGTAGTACCTATCACTTCTATTTCATTGTTCGCCTCCAGGATTATGCAGCGAGCGGCAAAATGGGATGCGCCTATTTCGCTAAATAATGTCTTGTAGTCAACACATTTCTGCTGGGAGACGAATGCCTGGACTTCGTCCTCAAAGGTGTTGTGAAGTATATGTCCGTACAAATATATGAGCTCCTCATTGGAAAATTCTGAGATTGCTTGAACAACGGGTGAGAAGGTGTCATAGTGGCGCAGGGGCGCAGGATTTAGCCCGAAAGGCCTAAAGGTTGCTGGAAAAGACTGCAGGCTGCTAGAGTGACAGTGTTGTCAACCGTCCGTCCCATCCTCGCCCGCTGAGGACGGCAGGTCGGCCGTCATCCACCGTCACCGGCCGACATTGGACGGTTACTATTAATACATATACTGTAACTGTAGAGCGCACGGTGCAAGATATAAATAGATTTATCTATATTTCTAGACTCTCAATCAATAGTAAGCATTCAGGTTCGGATGGAGCAGATGTTGAAGGATCTTACTTCACAAGTCAAGATAGTGGAGAAATGTATTTATTATAACTAAATATCTATTATGTATGATGACTCGCAAATCATCAATGGATGTCGGCCGATGACGGCCGGAGACGGTTGACAACACTGCCTAAGAGTGACCTAGAGGTTACAGGGAGGCCATCGCAGTTGCTGGAAAAGACTGGAGAGCGGTTGCTAATTATTGTTAATATTATCGAAGATACTGTTGCATGTGTACTTGGATCGTGAGTCTCAGCTTCCTCTGATGCCTTGTATGAGAATGAAGACTTGTATGAAGATGGTGACTGTATGAGGATATGGATCAGGACCAGGGTGATGCGTCTCATGTCTGATAGAGCACACGCGTACGCATATGGGAGATTGTACATATACGGTCTTTGGCCCTCGAGATAGAGCAATCAGTATATTTTCAACAGATAGTAAAATGCACTGGAGAGTGATTCCTGATGATCTGACTAATCCGATTCATTCACGGACTATCACTCACCTGCTTCTCCACCACTCTCAACTCATGTATATAAACGCATAGATTTTTCTGTAGATAGCTTTCTCTTGTCTTTAGACAATTCAACTCTTCTTATGCAAAGTTGTTGCTCTCCTCATGTCATTGCTGTCGTATTTGAAGGCGTGTGTACTTTGAGGCAGTTTGCACAACAGGCTGATAGCTCAACGGATCGGACACTTCGAGAGGTAGTCTATGAGAGTAACTGGCGCTGGGAGCGGGGATGCCATGCGTGTGGTTGCGGAAAAGTCGAGATGGCTACCGGAACGATAGATAGCTTCCAGTGTGAGAGAAGGAGGTATTTCTGATTGCATGGATGAATGACAAAGAGTTGGGGAGAGGGTAGTTGTAAACAGCTGCAGGTCGCCATGCCAAGAAAACGCCACCAGCCATGGTGCAGAGCCTAGTTCCAGCCATAGCGTTGGGGTAAGCCTGAAGGCGCACCACCACTTTGGATGGCGAGGTTGAGTCGAATTGATGGACGGCATCCTTGACACCTGTGCCAAAGTATCAACCACTCCTCAACACCCTAAGTTTGCACTTCTGTAAACTGAGCTACACCGTCCCAACATCATCCCCATTGGCACACCTCCAAGTACAACTTGCCCCACCATACACTTCCGACGCGACCGAGCACTGTCAACCATATGTACTGTGCCTGCGCCTATAACCACCACTTTGCAACCTCACGCCACAAAGCGCGCCGTTTCTCGCTCATTTCCCCGCAATAAGCCTTCACACTCACCATCATCGTCCGGACCTGCCCGATCCGTTCTCAAGCGCCACACCGCCGCCGCAACTATGCGTGACGACTTGCATATGCCACTGTTTCTCTGAGCACGCACTGTACGAGGGTCTTTTATGCGTCATGGTGGGGATGACACCTGTTGTGGCAGCGCAGCGCGTTGTCAAGGTGATATGTCACCTCCCCCTCCTCTACTGTCATGATGGCTATCCTGTCAGTATGCGCCTATCACCCACAGACACAGCAACACATTGACAAACAAATACCGTGCCTACACCTCCCTTGTGAATCATTGTATCTCAGTGGTGCCTTCATCTGCGGCACCCTGGCCAGCGGCACCCTATTACGATGACATCCTCAAGATCCGTATCCCCACCAGGACTTTTGCAACCTCAGCAGAGCCGAGTACCATTTCTTCCAGCACTTCGGTATCGTCTTCACCGGCTGTCCCCTAAGCAATCTAGGACTAAGTTCATTCACATTGCGGCCTCCGTTATTGAGAATCCCAGTTGTCTTACCCCGCAACTTGCTTTCCGCGCAGTACGGGCGCTACGAGAGATTCCTAAAGTAGGAGTGCTGCATATACATCATTGGCAGAGGAGTATTGTGATCGATGGCGAGGGGAGTATGCGATGGGTGGACTTCGATTCTGGAGTATGTGCGAGTATTGGGGGCTGAAAGGCGCACTTGGATGGAGGTGATGGGGACGTTGCATACCCTGCTGGACGAGGGAGAGGGTTGAGCAGCCGCGGTAGAAAATGTTTTTGTTTTAGTAAATAACAGTGAGTACCGACCATATTCCAAAGGTTGTTATGTTAGCCATTCGGAAGCTGCGTCTCGAAAGATTATATTGCAGATATGCGCCGGTTCCCACCATTCGGGGATCAGGAAAGCTTGCAACCAGAAGTGTCCGAACTACTGTAACCGGTACAGTACCAGTAAACGAACGCAGTGCCATAAAATCTCTGTGGGAAATCTGGCCAAAGTGCACAACGAATACTATAGTCTTTAACGGGTAACCCTTGGTCACGGAAATGAAGACTTCTCACTGGTGCGGTTTCGTTAATTTCTCCTAAGGATCAACATCTCACCTCGCAGCCATGGATAGCTTCGGGATCTCTATAATGCTACAGGCAAAAAATATTCTCTGGTTTTATCGAGCTTGGCCATTCTCCTCAACTCTCCGGTGCGCCCAAGCCTGACTCGCTTATATCATCCTTCTACATCTATATAGCTCTGCCCCAGTGTTCCCAACGGGTCCAGCTGTGCAAGCCTGCATATACAACTTCGTGCAGGCCAACTAATAGTTAGCCGCCACCATGGTTGTATATGTTTCCTTGCAAGTGCAGCTAATGTCTTATACGTGATTAGTGAGAAAATAATGGTTGCAGCTGCTGTAAATAAGGGCAGTGTGCGTTAGCAGCCAGGCCCAGCCGGCCGCCAGGCATTTTGCAGCACAGGCTTTCCAAATGGAGTCCGGCCCTGGCCTGCGCCTAGGCAAGTATCAGATTTTGCAGCCGGCCAGGCTGCTTAGGAACACTGGAGGAGGGAGCGAGCCCCGGGCGAAGAACCAGTGGTCAGGACCATCATACTGGACGACGACACCGCAGCTAAGAGAGCCGCGCAGCGCTGGGCAAGAGAAAAAGAAGCTAAAGTGGGAGCGGGGATCTGGATGTGGTGGACAGATGGATCTCGCTCAGACGATGGCCGGGTGGGAGCCTCAGCAGTGTGCAAACACGGAAATGAATGGAGGTCCCGCCGCAGAATCTGGGCACTGGACGTGTGGAGGTCTTTGATGCCGAGCTGTGGACGATCGGACTCGCGCTCAATGAAACGATCAAAAAGAGAGAAACACTGCAAAGGCATGGAGTGAAGACGGTGGCAGTTTTCAGCGATTCACAAGCTGCCATTCGACGGACGGCACATCTTGAGCCGGGCCCTGCACAGCGAGTGGTAAGACGGCTCAATCGCGGGCGCAGGCCCTCCTCGCTCATGGCATCGCATCCGAAATCCATTGGGACCCGGGGCACTCTGGCATCACCGGAATCGAAGAAGCAGACTGCCAGGTGAACTTAGCCCAAGAGGCGAACGGTAGCACAACAATAGAGCGGCCATACACTTCGGCTTTGAATAGAGCTAGACATATCTCCGATGGATGATCAGCAGCCAAGGCCCGGTGGGAGGCCGACAAATGCAGTAAGCACTTCGGCTACAGACTGAAGGGCAAAGCAAGCAGTAAGAGACCTATCCCAATGGCAAGCGCAAAGTCATTGGCATCAAGATTCTACCTGTGAAAGTCCGGGCTTGCGCCCACCGGAGATTACCTAAAACGGTTCGGACACCGGGAAGACGACAAGTGCTGGTGGCGCGGGGGAACAGTGGCCTAAAAACGGGAGCATCTCTTCCACCACCGCAGCCGGTGGATATACCAGCAGCGGACGCTCTAGAAGATGGTGGGGAAGGTAATGGGCTGGAAAGTGGGCCAGTGCCTGCGGGCAGAGGTGTCGGAGCTGTTTTCTATAGAGATGTGATAAGGCGGTGATGGACTTCTTGGCGGTCGCGGACATCCGAAAATTCCCACCGGGGTGAGGCACGGAGGCCGGAGCGGCCAGTGTTTTAGATTACACTACTTTACACTACTTTACTTTACATTTCTTTTGTCGGCGGGGACGAAGGGTAGTAAGTGGGAGCTCTGCCATGCAACCGGCTCGCCCAAAGGCGGAGAGGATAAGAGCCTGTCATACCGTAGCTAGAGTAAATACAGTATGAACAAACAACAACAACAAAGAGGGAGCGAAGCTTTCTCATGATCAGGACATCCTTTTCTTTCATTCTTTATCACTTGCCCTGATACTATCATCGCCAGGCAAGACTACCTCAGCATAGTTAGTAATGATATCTTGGCTCCAATTGTTTCCGCCCAATATGAACGCGTCATCTACAATCACTCGGACTATCGCACATAAAAATTGTTACAAATGTAAAGCAGACGAGGTCTATTCTACTATTTCAGGAGAAGCTCTGTCTTTATATACATGAGAGCCTGAAACACGATGGACTGTTTTGTTTGTTTTAATCACACTGTATTCACTCTAATTAGAGTATGACATCCCCATAATCCCCACCGCCTCCAGGCAGGGCGGCTAGATGGCGGAGCTCCACTCCTGCGACCCGTCGTCCCCTGTTGACAAAAGAAAGCCAGCATGCATCCAAAAGAAAGCGATCGATAAGGCACCAAGGAAATGAGATGAAATGAAAGACTCCAGAAGGGGAGACCGCCAGCTCTTACTCTTCCACCCGCTTGGGCAGCAACTTCCCGACCTCCGTGGCCGCCAGGAAGTCCATCACCACTTCATCACACTTTTACATGGAGAGCAGCTTAGAGACTTGCACGTGTCGGAATCTGCCCAGCCTTCATCCTATTGGTTTCCCCACCTCTTTCCAGAGCGTTTTCTACTGGTGCTTCCGCGGCTGCAGTGGCGGAAGTGGTGTTCCCGCGTCTGGGTCAGGGCCACCTTCACACCTCCGCTGCTACACCACCAGCATTTGTCGTCGTCTCAGAGCCCGAATCGTTTCAAGTACGTCCCTACTGGCGCATGCCCGAACTTCAGTCGGTAGAATCTGGCTGCCAGTGACTTCACACTATTCATTGGGATGGGTCTCTTGCTCCAGCTTTGCCTTTCAGCCTGTAGCTGTGATGTTTGCCGCATTTTTCGGCCTCCCACTTAGCCATCGCTGCCGTCTTCGCTTCTGAGATTCCTCTAGTTCCATTCGCGGCCGCGGTGTATATGCGTTCTCATACTGTGCCTTCTTTGCAACCTTCTCGCGCTAGATTCACCTGGCGATCTGCTCCCTCATTTCCGGGGATGCCAGTGTGCCCTGGCACCGGGTGAATCTCTATTTCAATACCCGCCTTGCGGAGGGTCCTCGTGCTCTGGTTGATCCATCTGGCTGGAGACCGCGCGGGTCAAGGCTCCAGGTGTTCAGCTCACCGGATGGCCGCCTGCGAGTCGCTGAAGACAGCCACTCTCTTCACTCCGTGTGTCTGCAGCGTGTCTCTCTTTCTGACAGACTCTCGGAGTGCAAGTCCGATTGGTCACAACTCTGCATGGTAGACCCCCACTCGTCCAGTGCCTCGGTGACTGCGGAAAGCCATCCAGCCGTCGCAGTACATACATACCGCAGCGGCTCCCACTCAGCCGTCGTCGGATCGCGATCCGTCCGTCCACCACATCCCGACCCCTGCACCCACTTTGTCTTCTCTCTCTCTCCTGCCCATCGTATCGCCTCTCTCTTGGCCGCGGCGTCGTCGCCCAGTATGACCGTCTTCACCGTCGGTTCTTCGTCAGGGTCAGGCCATCACATGGTCGCTGCCTCCCGGCCTAATTCGTGCTCGTTCTTGATGACTGTATATCGGTGCGCCTGACGTGGGGTAGTCGTGCACTTTCTTCGGCTTGGAGCCTCCGCACGTGTTTGCGAGTCTCGCGCGAATCGTTGCTGCCTGGAGTCCGGGGTTACTGGCGCGGGGGTGAGCTCTGAGCATCTCATAGGTGCTCCCATTGGCGTTGTGGGCGGGGCGCCCATTTGGATGCCGGTTGGGCGTGATGGCGTAGGAACACGGCTGGGGAGTAGCATACAGCGCGTCGGGGGGGGGAGTGTTGGCGTCGTGGAGTCCAGGAATGTCAAATCACCGCTGTGCAATATCGCAGTGGTAGGTTCGAACTAGAGCAGGGCAATGCTCCCAGATAGGACTGTGGATCTAGCACCGCGCGATAGCGAAACATACCCGCTACGCATACACCCAATCTTGTGGAGGTGAAAGCGCGGGGCAGGCTCGCGCTCGTAGTCCCGCAATGGTAGGCACCTGGATGGTGAGCGTAGCTGAAGGAATTGTAGATACCGTGCGTGATGGGATCGTACGTGTATGCTCGCTGTTGTTCCGCCTGTGGTGACGGAACCCAGCTCTCTGCGATTGTTACTGTTGTTAGCCTCGATCGTGGACGTTGGGTAAGTAAGCAAGCGCTGGAGACGGGTTGCAGAAGCTATTGAGTGCACGATTGCAATCTATCAGCTATTGCAGGCGTTGCTCTTGAGTGTTGCTGGTATTCGGGTGGAAATCGATGGAGGTGTGTGGGGTGAGGGAACGGCTCTTCGGAACTGTTGGATAAGTATCTGGGGAGTAATGGTGCGGCTGAAAGGGCGGTGACGATGGGGTGGATTAGATAGGGTAAAGGCATCGGATCACGTTTGTCCGATGCTAGCTCAGCTAGACCGTTATCGTACGGGGACAAGAGATCGAGTTGAAGCAGCAGGTAGCGAACACAAGTGGTTCTACGTTTTTACAGTAGTTGTTTGATCCCCGAAGTACTAACCTCGATGCGACATGCTAGGCGGAACAATGGCAATGCAGCTTCGGTCGCGCCGATATTGCGGATACAGTGCTTTCCATAGAACCTCCGCCGGAACGTTTACTTCACCCGCCACTTGTCTTCCCTCGCCGTCTTACGCTCACACATCCTACTCCCTAACCCCACTCTCTGACCCCCACCCAACACTCTTCCTCAGCGGCATGTACGAGGATGGCTGTCATGTACTCGGAGATACTCGATTGCCTCCGAAGCGCGGGTTGAACTGAAGGAGGGCATCACGGCGCTTGTCTCTAACACACTCCCCGTTCTGACAATTGACGTTCTCCACTCCAACACGGTAACCGTTTCCATCATATCTCCCTCCGACGCTAGGCTCCAACCGACCTCGCCTCAACACTTCCGCCCCCACCCCCGACGGTGATCTTCTGTCTTAGCTCCGAATAGCCTACAAGCTTATTGAAGGCCACCACAGGTCCTGTGAAGAACTGTCTAGACGTTTCTAATGAGCTGAGTTCATTGGTAGTCTCATTCACAAATTGTCACCCGCAACTGGCTCCGCTACTCTCCACTTGCGCTTTTTCACAGAACCTCTAGGCTCTACTCAGGTATATAAGGCATTGAATTTCTTTTTGATAGCATTTGTAGAATAAATAATGTCACCTCTTCCTGTGCAAAGTTATCATTCTCACCAGTCCCAGCGGCCCGAGCCATAAGTTCTACGCAGACTAATGATCTAAGTGTAGGTAAATACGACAACTGTGTTAGCTAGGTAGGAATTGTCAATTGCAATTGCACCGAGCTCACCAGACCCCAAAAAGTTGTACCTCGGTTGATACTCCGGGAAAGCTAGAGCCTGAGCACTCAAATACCCCGTCTGTCAGCGAACGACGATGGGGACGCACAAAGTGTCTTCAGTAGGCAAGGTGCCGTGTAGGGCACTTGGTTCAAAACTCCCACAGGTACTATGTCAAGTGTTCACCTCTCTGTACCATAATCTATACGCACAGTTCTGCCGATATTACGAGAATCTGGTGATGCGTATGTGCATGGATTGTTTGTTACCATCTTTGAACATTGTTGATGTACAGAGAATATGGCCGGTATGGGCACTCAGAGTGTTGCATCGCAGTACGGCCCTTTGGGTGTCGAGTATGTAGACACAATCAAGCTTCTCTACCACTACATTTAACGCCTGAGAATTTGAGTGTGGCAAGTGATAACCAATGACCGGAATTATTTCCAGATACTCCGGGTGGCGCTGGACCTGTTCAGTTCATTCCACGTACTGTACATGAATAGGGATAATAAAAATCACAGTGTTACAATTTCTCCTACCTTCGTCTGCAACACCGCAAGGTTATAACGTTCGCTTCCACCACCCTGATCGTTCACAGCAACGAAACCCCCCCATCTCCTCCACCAACTTCCGCAGTTCCTTCGTTTAACCGTTGCCACGTCCCGCACATTCCCAAGTTCGCCTGTCTCCAAGTATACTTTCAGAACTGTGACCGCGCCATGAGAGGAGATTCGGCATCTCATCCGCCGTGCAGGGAGGAGGCAACGTTGCGACTGAAGCGGACGGTAGCTGCAGAGCTTGAAATGGACACGGAAGATAGCGTGATCAGGGAAGGCGCAGGTCTTGCACCGACGTAGTGGGTGGACAGGCTCCCATTTGTGGAGTGGACGGTGAACAGGGGGTGGCGATGGCCGGTGAGTCGAGCGTGTGATGCTAGTGGAAGAAACCTGCTATTGTGGGCAAGTTTGAGGTGGTTGGAGAAGATGCGGCTGATGGTTATATTGGACGGTACAGCGAGTTGGAGTGCGCACGTCATCACGTGTCGCAAAAGAATTGAGGCTAATATGCTGCGGCATATACGCTGTCTGTAATCTTGGCAACAACCCTCGGCGTGAGGAGCCCTATCTGTGTACGGGGGTCACGGATGGGAGAGGAGTAGTGGCACCAAGATAGTCGGTATTCTTCATACGCCAGAGACTATGACGAATTCCGCATTGGCACTGGAAGTCTACAACACATATCGAATGCCTTACTTAACCTCGATAATTGCGAAAAATTCACCGGTTATCAATCGCGCATCTACCTTCAACAGGTGTTGAAATACTGATTGCTAGAAGCCTTGTCTATTCTAAAGTACAGGAACATTCGTGATCTTATATACGGCGTTCAGAGTCTGCCTAGTACACATGCATGCGCACCCAGCTGGCATCTCCAGCTGAGTCTGGAACGACCATCACCATGGTGAGATCACGATCCCCATCAGCCCAGCTGCCGCCCATAAGCCGTGCGTCAGGGAGGCGGTCCATATATGTAACAACCGGAATCTTGAGTCATTCAACAGCTCCGTCTTCAAAGATATTGAGTTTGTTGTCTTTGTTGTATCTCGATTCCATGGCAACACAGCGCTTCAGTGCACCTAATACTATCCGCAGATAGTTCCAAATGATGTGGTGCACGTGTCGGCATCTGCCCGCTCTCCATCCCGTTGCTTTCCCCACCTGTTTCCAGAGCGTTTTTTGCTGGTCTTTCCATCGGCTGCAGTGGCGGAAGAGGTGTTCCCGTGTCTGGGCAGTGAAGCCGTAGTCGGCAGGAGTTGTACGATGTGCGGGGGTATACCGACAATCACGAAGGACCTCTCTGGACCGTCTCAGGCTGCATTCCAGCCCAGCACGTTGCAAATTTTCTATCTAGGCCTCATTCCAGACCATACAGTAATAATGTACACTGTTCTCCCGATATCACAACAGACAGGGTACTGAATTTCACAGTGTTCCTAAGCGGCCAGGCCGGCCTTAGCGGCGGCTTTCAAATGAGGGCCGGGCCGGGCCTGGCGGCTTTTCCGGCCGGCCTGGCGGCTTTTCTTGGTGGACTAAGCCTAAACAGAATATTTTGTTCGAAAGATTCTCTGCTCTTTACTAAGAAAGTCTCCAAAGTACGAAACACCATATCCAACTCAATCATCGTAGCCCTGCTATTGCCGTATTTCATCCATCAATCAGACCAAGGTTTATGCAGGCCGATGCAGGCTTTTTAAATCACGTGCAGGCCGGGCGGCTTCTGACCCAGGCCGGGCCGGGCCGCCCTTAGCGCAGGCTTTCAGAATGGAGGCCGGGCCGCTTAGGAAGACAGGAATTTCATGGTAATGCGATTACGCGTAAAATGGTGCTTCAACACTAATGGATATATGTTGAGTCACTCAGCTTCGCTTTTCTCTCGGTACCTAATTCTATATGCTCCTACTGCTCTTTCTGCTCTCCACTACAGATATCATCATGCACACATAAAACCTTCCTGAGTTATAGTCCTGTATGGCTGTGCCCAGAGTATATCAATATATCGTGCTCACTATGAATGTGACATATTTAGCAGTCCATTCCAAAACGTTGGGAGCAAATTAAGAAAGAATGAAAGATGTGTAATTGACAACCGGGCAAAGAAAATGAAAGGTTGACATATATTTAAGAAAGGCACTGTATTCTGAGCTGGCAATCCCATATCTGGTGTCGAGTATGCGTGATTATCAACGATGTGCTCAGACAACCTTTGATGTAATCTCCGTGGGCCTTCAGTCTGCAATCGAAGAACCTTCTGTTAAATCTCCGACGACCTTCGAGCTAAATTCCGAGCCAGAAAGGAGTGGGAGTCAGCCCCAATGGGTTTGACTAATGAGTCCCCTCATGTGAACATTAGCGATCAGTGTTACCACTGTAATGTCGGAGTTAATACATCATTTGGTAGTAACCCGTACGAAGGGCTATCAAGAGTCATAAGAAGAAAGAAATATGTTGCACCCTCTTGATATCGAAAGAAATCCATCCTTCGGACGATCAGCATAATAGGTGAAAGGCCGGAAGCAACGGATATAACTATCTAGGATAGAATATTGGTATCAGAGTGAATTTTACTGTACCATAGCGACAGTCGAGTATACCTATAGAATATTGTCTGCGATGAATGAAATTAAGAACAAACTCCATTATCAGAGACGATAAGGGTAATTCGAGAAGTCAGTGTGTGCAATGGCAACCCTGAAGGGTCTAGCAAACTGGCCAGTTGAATGGTAAGTAAGAAATAAAAGTCAAGCAGAATGAAGAGTGGTATAAATACTAGTTGGATGTCGGCGAAATTCTGTCGGCCATGTTGGCACGGGATTTGGCCCGGCGGCTTACGGCCCCCATTGGTCTCGCCTACCCCCACCAGCCTCGCTTGCCCCCATCGGCCTCGCCTGCCCCCACCAGCCTCGCTTGCCCCCATCGGCCTCGCCTGCCCCCATG
>Ga0307515_10002244_pt1 | contig 42358 bp, 27 predicted proteins | sample 17_EM_MG_FD_194513 | JGI IMG/M metagenome (GOLD analysis project Ga0307515, IMG submission 194513) | Populus trichocarpa ectomycorrhiza microbial communities from riparian zone in the Pacific Northwest, United States - 17_EM | ecosystem: Host-associated > Plants > Roots > Unclassified | place... | reverse complement strand
TGTTCTCGAAATGCCGCCGGGTACGGCGGCCGGGTCTTGGCCATTGCGGACTCCTTCTTCCATAACGGTAAGGTGTCCGTGAAAAAGAGGCAACTTCAATCTGAGAACTTCTCCTTCGGCATGTTGCAAAGACCTGGGTTCGAATTGCAGCCGAAGTCGCAAGCACGGCCCTGCGGGTGGCCATCCCCTTGGTGATACGGCTTCCCTTCTGACCCTCCTGAGACGATCAGTGAGCGCCCGACGCATCGCTGCAGGCAGGAAATGTTCCCCGCCAAACTGGGAACGGGTGCGATCGTCGTGTCACCGGGCTTGTACTGCGTCGGGAAATCGACGTTGTGATTGTTCAGCGGATCGGCACTCCATTGATCCAGACCTAGAGAATCGCTGTACCCCAGCGGATTCCCTCCCACATACCCGAACCTGTTCCAGCCTCCACCGAGCCCGATCGGGTCGCCTTGGATGTAGCGCCCGGTCCTTGGGTCGTATGTCCTGAAGTAGTTGTAGTGCAAGCCGCTTTCCACGTCGACGTACTGCCCGGCGAAGCGCTTGTTGAGCGTGACCTCCGAGACGTTCGTCGTCCCTGGATTCGGCGTGATGTCCAGGTTCGCAAACCGGTACTTCGCGATAGTGGGCTTCTCTTCCCCGAAGGCCGAGTAAGCCCACTGCCAGACGACTTGCCCTTGGCTGTTGGTCAGCCGCCGGGGCGTGTTGAGGTGATCGCTGTGAACGGCATAGATGCTCCCATTGATCACCACCGCGATCGGCATCGGTCCGTTGGCCGTGGGCAGGTAGATGTACTGCGTGCTGCCGCTGCTGTTGGCTCCGCCCGTGCCCGTCTCCGCGAGCAGGCTTCCCTCTTCGTCATAGACGTACGCAAAGCCCAGCTTCTCCGCATCGCTCATGGCAGGCCCCCACAGCTTGGTAAAGAACGCAACCAGGCCCTGGAAGAAGCCCGGGTCCGTTTCATCCCCTTCGTTCGGCGGATACAGCGGCTCCGTCTTGAACACCCGCTGCCCCAGCGCGTTGTGCGCATAGCGCGTGGTCGGGCTGGCGTCGGTGGCGCCGGTGGTAACGGCGCTCAACCGCCCCTCGACGTCGTAACTGTAGGTTCTAAGTCCGTCATGCGTCAGGTCGCCGTTGGCGTTGTAGCCGTAGGCGATGCTGGTGGTGGCGCCGCCTGCGGTCTGGCTGAAGCCCTGGAGGCGGTTGCTGCCGGCCGCAACGCCGTAGCTGCGGCTGCTGCTCTGGCCGCTGCGGGTCAGGGTGCTGCTCGTGCGATTGCCATTGGCGTCATACCCGAAGCTCGCCTGATTGCCGGGCCCGTTGAAGCTCACGATGCGCCCCAGGGTGTCATAGCCCACGAACGAGGTCAGGTTCAAGCCGACGATGCTGGTGTGGGTGGGGTTGCTGCTGGCGGGCAGGAAGAGCTTCTGCGTCAGGCTGGTGATCCGTCCGGCCGCATCGTAGACGTAGCTCGCGAACTCGGTCCAGGTCAGCCGGCCCGCTGCGTCATAGCCGCGGTTGGCGTTGAGGCTGCCGGCGAAGGCCCAGGTCCAGGCGGTGGGCTGGCCCATGGGGTTCCAGGCGATGCCGGTGACCAGCGGGCTGCCGTTCCTGTTGATCTGCACGAGGCGGCCGGTGCCGTCGTGCTGGTAGGCAAGCACTGAGCCGTCGGGGTAGCTGATGCTGGCGAGTTGGCCATTGGGACCGTAGGCGTAGCCGACCTTGTGCACCAGACCGCTCACGAGGGTCTGCCGCTTCGCGGTGACGCGGCCGAAGCTGTCGTGGGAGTACTCGGTGGTGCCGCTGCGGTCGACGATCTCGGAGAGGTAGCCCCGGCTCGCAGGCGTCAGGTCGTAGCGCAGGCTGGTGCTCTTGCCGTCGGCAAAGATCAGGATCGTGGGCCGCCCCAGCGCATCGCGCTGGATCTGAGTGGCCTGGCCCAGGGCATCGGTGATGGTGCTCGGCAGCCCCAGGGCGTCGTGCCGGGTGCTCTTGTTGCCGATGTCGGCGCTGCTCTCGTGAGTGGCACTGCCCTGCGCGTCGCGTGCGTAGGTGGTGGCTACGCCCTTGAAGTCGCGTGCCTGGATGACGGCGTCCAGGGCGTTGTAGCTCAGCGCCGCGGTGGCGTTGGCGGCGTCGGTGATGGCCGCGACGCGGCGCAGGGGGTCCAGGCCGTACCGGGTGCTCTGGTTCAGGCCGTCGGTCTCGGCGACGAGTTCGCCATTGGCGTCGTAGCCGAAGCTGCTGGTCTGGACGAAGCCTTCGGTGCGCGCGGACACGCGGTTGAGGCTGTTGATGCTGCGCGCGGCATTCCAGGCGATGGCGCCGGAGCTGTTCTTGATCTGCTCGCCCACTCGGTTGCCCATGGCGTCGAGGGTGAAGCTGCCCTGTTCGCCGCGGTTGTTGCTCCACCCCGTCAGGCGGTGCGCGGCGTCGTAGGTGTAGTTCAGGACCAGGCCGGTGGGCAGCGTGAGCGTGGCGAGCGTCCCCGTGGGGTTGTAGGTCAGCGCGGTGGTTTGGTGGCCGCCGACAGTCTGGGTGAGAAGGCGATCCCGCGCATCGTAGCTATAGACCGTTGTCAACCCGTTCGGAGCGGTAACGCGGGCCACCCGATTGGCGCCGTCATAGGCGTAGAGGGTTTCCTGGCCCAGGGCATTCACTGCGCTGGTCAGGGCGCCGTACGCGTAGGTGTAGGTGGTGACTGCACCGTTCGGGGCGGTCTGAGTAGCGGCCAGGCCCTGAGGGTTGTAGGTCCATTGCCAGAGCTGCGCCTTGCTGGTGGCCGTGTCGGCAAGCGTTTGGGAGAGCCTGTTGCCTTGGGCATCGTAGGTATACGCGGTTGTGCGGCCGGCTTCGGTGATGAGCACGGGCAGGCTGAATGTCGCATGCCACTGCGTCGTGACCGTCCGCGCCTCGGGCGTGCCCGCGGCCGTTGTGACGGACAGGGGCAAACGGCGCGCTGCATCCCAGGTGTACCGGGTGGTCACACCCTTGAAGTCGGTCTCGCTGGTGACGAGGCCGTTGGCGTCCTGCACGCGGGAGGCGGCGTCGGCCGCACTCTTGCCTGAGGGAAGCGAAGCGCCGGTGACGGCAAGTTTGCCCTGGGTGGTCCCGTAGAAATAGGTGCGCGAGGTGCCCAGCGGATCGACAACGGAGGCCGTGCCTGTGGCCGGATAGCTGACTTGGTAGCGATCGGCGTTGCCCGCGAGCTCGGCGCTGATGGCACGGCCTTGCGCGTCGTAGGCGAAGGTCGCGAAGCGCGCGCCGGCCTCGTCGAGGATGCCTGTCAGCGCCTGAGGGAAGGCGACGTTCTCGTAGAGGAAGCTGCGCCTATTGCCGTCGGGATACTTGACGAGCGAGAGACGACCGAGGCCATCGTACTCATAGCCGATCGACCCGCCGCCGGGTGTGTTGACCACGGTCAGTCGACCGGCCACGTCGTGGTGTAGATAGAACTGACGATTGAACGGGTTGGAAATGCGTGCCAGGCGGCTGCCCTCGTAGACGTAGCTCGTAGTCCAGCCGTTGCGGGCAGTGATGGAAAGCAGTTTGCCTGCGGCATCGAAGCGCAAGGTCGAATCGTCTTCCGTCCGGCCGTACACCCAAGTAGTACCTGCTTGACTGAGGGTGTCGGCGCTGTCGATCGCCGTCCAGGGTGCCGAGATCGAAGACCGGGCGAAGGAGCGGACATAGCCTTCGGCGCTGGTCAAGGTGACGGAAGTCCCGGTCGACCGGAGGGTGGCGCCATGGTTGTGTGCCCAAGCCTTGCCCATGGGCCCGGCGGCACGTGAAGTGTCGGCGCCCCATGTGCTGCGGTAGGTGCGGCCGAAGTTCAGTGCTGCGGGACCGAAATCCTCGTAGTCGATCTCGGCTCGGAATTTTTCGGCGGTAGCGGGGAGGATCGGATTGCCTGCAGCCTCGCCATCGCGCGGGCAGGACTGCGGCGCGGGCGGCGCGAAGGTGCCTGTTGTCTCGAGTCTTGTCACGCAACTGGTACCGGACACGACGAGATCGGTCTCACCATTTGCGTTGAGTCCTGGAAAACCCCAAACCTCTTCTTCGACTTCGCACTGCCCGTTCACCCGGTGCAGTGTCCGCAGGACCGTTTGATAGTAGGTGACGTCGAACTCGCCAAGATCCCCGCGCACAACGCGAAAGGGGCCGGCGAGGTACGAGTCCTTGGCTGTCCCAGGATTGCAGCCACCGCGGGAAGGGAGGGGTTGCTCCGACAGGTCCAGCGGCCCAGGAAACCAGTGATCCGAGGAGAAGGTGAAGCTCACAGCGGCCTTGGGGTTCCATCCGACCCACTCGGGGCCAACCCAGACACAACGCGTTTCGGCGCGCGCAACTGCCGAGCAAGCGAGCAATGCGAGGCAGGCGATTGGCGCGAAGCGAGAGAGCCATTTCGCCGCCGAGCGTACGGCGCGACGTTGAAACTCGTGGTCTCCGGGTGGATCTTCAAACTGATGCCGGATACCGGCGGCCGCGCTGCCTTCAATGGGTAGGCGTAGGACTGGCGAGCGCAGCCGCGCACGCCACGTTTGGCTTTTCATGTGACTCTCCCTGAATCTTCTAATGGCTCACCGCACTGAGTGTGCGTGTGGCGGCTTGGCTGCATGCGTGGTGCGGCCGCGAAATGACCGGAGCTGGCTCGCTCGCGATGATCCTCCATCAGCCCTTGAGGCCTGTTCTAGTCGGGCGGATCATAGTGAGGCGTATCTGCAGGTCAATCGAGCCGAACGGGGAATCGACAGGCCGGTCAGATATGTGATACCGGTCAAAGCCCAAGAACTCTGCGACCTTCGCGCTCCGCACTAGACTACCTGCCATTAGGAGTCACCCATGGCAGTAACCCAGGCAGCGCTCACCGATGCGCTCAAGACCGTCCTCGACCCCAACACGGGCAAGGACTTCGTCAGCACCAAGGCGCTGAAGAACCTCCAGATCCACGAAGGTGAGATCTCTTTCGACATCGAGCTCGGCTATCCGGCCAAGAGCCAGATCCCGGCCCTGCGCAAGGCGCTGGTGGCGGCGGCCAAGGGCGTGGCCGGCGTCGAGAACGTGTCGGTCAACATCGCGACCAAGGTCACGAGCCATGCCGTGCAGCGCGGCGTGCAGCTGATGCCCAACGTCAAGAACATCATCGCCGTGGCCTCGGGCAAGGGCGGCGTGGGCAAGAGCACCACCGCGGCCAACCTGGCGCTCGCGCTGGCGGCCGAGGGCGCCAGCGTCGGCCTGCTCGATGCCGACATCTACGGCCCGAGCCAGCCCATGATGATGGGCATCAGCCGCCGCCCCGAGAGCGGCGACGGCAAGACCATGGAGCCGCTCGAAAACCACGGCGTGCAGGTGATGTCCATCGGCTTCCTGGTCGACCAGGACGAGGCCATGATCTGGCGCGGCCCGATGGCCACGCAGGCGCTCGAGCAGCTCCTGCGCCAGACCAACTGGAAGGAGCTCGACTACCTGATCGTCGACATGCCGCCCGGCACCGGCGACATCCAGCTGACGCTCTCGCAGCGCGTGCCGATGACCGGTGCCGTGATCGTGACCACGCCGCAGGACATCGCACTGCTCGACGCCAAGAAGGGCATCAAGATGTTCGAGAAGGTCGGCGTGCCGATCCTCGGCATCGTCGAGAACATGGCGGTGCATGTGTGCTCGAACTGCGGCCACGTCGAACACATCTTCGGCGCCGACGGCGGCAAGAAGATGGCCGAGCAGTACAAGATGGACTACCTCGGCGCGCTGCCGCTGGACATCAAGATCCGCCTGCAGGCCGACAGCGGTACGCCGACGGTGGTGGCCGAGCCCGACGGCGAGGTGGCGGGCATCTACAAGGCCGTGGCACGGCGCGTGGCGGTCGGCATTGCGGAGAAGGCGAAGGACTTTTCTTCGAAGTTCCCGACCATCACGGTCAGCAAGAACACCTGATCCAACGGCCATGAACCTGCTCGCGTCGATGCGCTACCTGACCGCGCTGCACGAGCACCGCCATTTCGGCCGCGCGGCGCAGGCCTGTCACATCACCCAGCCGGCCTTGTCGAACGCGCTGCGCGCCCTGGAAGCCGAGTTCGGCGTGGTGATCGTCAAGCGCGGGCGCACCTATGCCGGGCTCACGCACGAGGGCGAGGCGGTGCTGGCCGCGGCCCACCGCATGCTGCACGAGAACGAGGTGCTGCAGCAGCTGCTCAAGAGCGAAGAAGACCATCCGCGCGGCAACCTGCGCATGGCCGCCGTGCCGACGGCGATCCCGATGCTGACGCGCTTCGCCGGCCGGCTGCACACGCGCCATCCGGGCATCGCGCCGACCGTGCTGTCGATGAGTTCGGTCGAGCTCGAAACCGGGTTGGAAAACCTGTCGCTCGACATCGCGCTCGGCTACACCGAGCGCATGCAAGACCGCGAGGTCAAGCTCACGGCCTGGCCGCAGAGCATCGAGCATTACTTCCTGGTGCGCCGGTCGGAGCGCGACCACGCTCCAGCGCTGCAGATCGGCGAGCCGATCGGCTGGGCCGAAGCAGGGCGCCTGCCGCTGTGCCTGCTGACGCCGGAGATGCACAACCGCTCGATCGTCGACCAGGCCTTCCTCGCGGCGGGCGTCGCGGTGAAGCCCGCCATCGAAACCAATTCGGTGCTGACGCTGGCGCTCAGCGTGAGTTCAGGGCATGTGTGCGCCGTGCTGCCCGGCGCCATGGTCGATGCCGTTCGCAGCCACGGCCAGCTCGAGGCGCTGCCGCTGGTGGCGCCCGAGGTGCGCACGCCGATCGGCTTCATGACGCAGACGGCGGTGCGGCCCTCGCGCGCCCTCGATGCGGCGCTGGCGCTGCTCGAGAGCCCGGAGTGGAAGCAGGAAGTCGCGGCGCACAGCGGATCGCTGCGCGGGCCAGCTTCCTAGGCTTGCTTGGCTGCCGCGGCAGGCTGCACGCGGCGCTCGTCGATCATGCGGGCGGCGAGCTGTGCCGCCATCTCCAGCTTCTTGATGTCTTGCAATTCGAGCGAGGCGTCGGGGTTGAAGCTGAACGAGTAGAGCGTGCCGTACACGATGCCGTCGCGCAGCAGCACCGGGGCGCTGACGTAGCAGCCGGAAGGAACCTGGGCCTTGAGGACCCGCTTGCAGAACACGAGTTCGAGCGGATCGGCCTGTTCGTCGATGAACTGGGCGCGATCGGTGGGCCGCATGCGGCGGAAGACGCGCTTGCCGTCGAGCACTTCGGCGGCGAAACCGGCTTCCATCGACTGCTGGTCGCGCAGCAGGCCGAGGATCTGGTGCACGGCCGGGTCGATCGCCGGATCGCTCACGTCCGCCGTCGCAATGAGGAGTTCCGACACCTTGACGTCAAAGTCCGTGGATGCGTAGTGGTAGTCGGTGTCTGAAAAACTCATTGCGTGCTCCGTTTGCGATGGGTGTATTTAAAAGTACTACACGCCGTTTTGGGAGAAATGAGAACTATGGTTTGCGGAGTGGTTGCGGTATTTGTCACAAAAGTACTACTCGCTTCGTGCTTTGGGGCTTCTTGAGCCGCGGCGGGCGGTCCTTGGGGCTCCATGGGCTATCGTCCGCTCCATGAATGCCTCCCTCCGCCTCGGCTGGCGCACGCTCTGGCGCGACCTGCGCGCCGGCGAGCTGCGCCTCCTCATCGTTGCCGTGCTGCTCGCCGTCGCGGCGCTCACCGCGGTCGGTTTCTTCGCCGACCGGCTCAAGGGTGGACTGCAGCGCGACGCACGCCAGCTGCTGGGCGGCGACGCCGTGCTCGCCAGCGACAACCCGACGCCGCAGCCTTTCGTCGAGCGTGCCCGATCGCTCGGCCTGCAGACGGCGAGCACTTACGGCTTCCCGACCATGGCGCGCGCCAGCGAAGAACAGGGCGGCGCCAGCAAGCTGGTCGCGCTGAAGGCGGTGGAAGACGGCTATCCGCTGCGCGGCAGCCTCCAAGTGAGCGACGGCTCCGGCGCGCGGGGCCAGGTCACGCGCGAGATCCCGGCAACGGGCGAGGCCTGGGTCGACGCCTCGCTGCTCGAATCGCTGGCGCTGAAGGTGGGCGACACGCTGCTGCTGGGCGACGCGAGCCTGCGCATCGGCCGCGTGATCGCGCTCGAACCCGACCGCGGCGCCGGCTTCATGAGTTTTGCGCCGCGCGTGATGCTCAACCAGGCCGACGTGCCGCGCACCGGCCTCGTGCAGCCTGCGAGCCGGGTCAACTACCGTTTCGCGGTCGCGGGCGAGCCCGCTGCCGTCAAGCGCTTCAGCGACTGGGCCGACGTGACGATCAAGAAGGGCGAGCTGCGCGGCGTGCGGCTGGACTCCTTCGAAAGCGGCCGGCCCGAGATGCGCCAGACGCTGGACCGGGCCGAGAAATTCCTCAACCTGGTGGCGCTGCTGGCGGCGCTGCTCTCGGCCGTGGCGGTGGCACTGGCGGCGCGCGGATTCGCAGCCAGCCACCTCGACGACTGCGCCATGCTGCGCGTGCTGGGGCAGAGCCAGCGCACCATCGCGCAGGCCTACGCCATCGAGTTCGCCGCCATTGGCCTGTTCGCGAGTGCACTGGGCGTTGCCATCGGCTATGCGGTGCACTACGTCTTCGTGCTGCTGCTCGCGGGCCTGGTCGAGACCGCGCTGCCCGCAGCCAGCCTGTGGCCGGTGGCCTTCGGGCTCGGCATGGGGCTCACGCTGCTGTTCGCCTTCGGACTGCCGCCGGTGCTGCAACTGGCACAGGTGCCGCCGCTGCGCGTGATCCGGCGCGATGTCGGCAACCTGAAGCCGGCCTCGATCGCGGTGCTGGCGCTCGGCGTGGTCGGCTTCGCCGCCTTGCTGCTGGCCGCGAGCAGCGATCTCAAGCTGGGCCTGATCGCGGTCGGCGGCTTTGCCGCGGCGGTGGCGGTGTTCGCGCTCCTGAGCTGGGTCGCGGTGCTGCTGTTGCGCCGCAGCGTCAACGAATCGACCGCGCCGCGCTGGCTGGTGCTGGCCACGCGCCAGATCTCGGCGCGGCCGGCGTACGCGGTGGTTCAGGTCAGCGCGCTGGCGGTCGGACTGCTGGCGCTGATCCTGCTGGTGCTGCTGCGCACCGACCTCGTGGCCAGCTGGCGCAAGGCCACGCCGCCCGATGCGCCGAACCGCTTCGTGATCAACGTGATGCCCGACCAGAGCGACAGCTTCCAGAAGACGCTGCGCGACAACGGCGTGAGAAAGTTCGACTGGTACCCCATGATTCGCGGGCGCCTGATCGCCGTCAACGGCAAGTCGGTCTCGCCCGACGACTACATCGACGACCGCGCGAAGCGGCTGGTCGACCGCGAGTTCAACCTGAGCACCAGCGTCGAGGCGCCGCCGCACAACGTCGTCACGGCCGGCGCGTGGAAGCCCGGCGCCGCGGGCGAGACGAGCGTCGAGGAAGGGCTGGCCGAGACCCTGGGGCTGAAGCTCGGCGACAGCTTGCGCTTCGACATCGGCGGCATGCAGAACGATGCCCGCATCACCTCCTTGCGCAAGGTCGACTGGGGTTCGCTGCACGCCAACTTCTTCGTCATGTACACCGTGGCCGCGCTGCCCGACGTGCCCGTCACCTACATGGGCGCGTTCCGCGCGCCCGAGGTCAAGGGCTTCGACAATGCGCTGGTGCGCAGCTACCCCAACGTGACCAACGTCGACATGAGCGCCACCATCGGCCAGGTGCAGCGCGTGCTCGACCAGGTGATCCGCGCGGTGGAGTTCCTGTTCGGCTTCACGCTTGCGGCCGGGCTCGTGGTGCTGTTCGCGGCCGTCACGGCCACGCGCGAAGAGCGTGCGCGCGAGTTCGCGGTGATGCGTGCGGTGGGTGCGCGCGCCAGCCTGCTGCGCCAGGTGCAGCGCGCCGAACTCGTGGGCGTGGGCTTGCTGGCCGGTTTCCTCGCGAGCATCGTCGCGTCGGTGATCGGCTGGGGCCTGGCGCGCTACGTGTTCGATTTCACGTGGACCGCATCGCCGCTGGTGCCGATCGCCGGTTCGCTGGCCGGCGCCGTGCTGGCGCTGGCCGCCGGCTGGTGGGGCCTGCGCGAGGTGCTCCGCCGGCCGGTGGTCGACACGCTGCGGCGTGCAGCCGAGTAGCGCAGCATGGCGACCGAGACCCGACCCGCGGTGCTGGACCTGATCGGCAATACGCCGCTGGTAGCGGTCACCCGGCTGGACACCGGACCCTGCAGCCTGTTCCTGAAGCTCGAGTCGCAGAACCCCGGCGGCTCGATCAAGGACCGCGTCGGCCTGGCGATGATCGATGCGGCCGAGCGCGACGGCCGCCTGCAGCCCGGCGGCACCGTGGTCGAAGCCACGGCCGGCAACACCGGCCTGGGCTTGGCGCTGGTGGCGCGCGCCAAGGGCTATCGCGTGGTGCTGGTGGTGCCCGACAAGATGTCGACCGAGAAGGTGCTGCACCTCAAGGCGCTCGGCGCCGAGGTCCACACCACGCGCTCCGATGTCGGCAAGGGCCATCCCGAGTACTACCAGGACTACGCTGCGCGGCTCGCGAAAGAGATCCCGGGCGCGTTCTTCGCCGACCAGTTCAACAACCCCGACAACCCGCTCGCGCACGCGTCCAGCACCGGTCCCGAAATCTGGCAGCAGTGCGGGCACGACGTGGATGCGATCGTGGTCGGCGTTGGCTCGGGCGGCACCATCACCGGGCTCACGCGCTACTTCCGCACGGTGCAGCCCGGCCTCTTCTTCGTGCTGGCCGACCCTGCGGGCTCGGTGGTCGCCGAATACACGCGAAGCGGCACGGTGGGCGAGGCCGGCGCGTGGGCGGTCGAAGGCATCGGCGAAGACTTCATTCCCTCCATCGCCGACCTCTCGGGCGTGAAGCAGGCGTATTCGATCTCCGACGAGGAAAGCTTCGGCACCGCGCGCGAGCTGCTGCGCGCCGAAGGCATCCTGGCCGGCTCCTCCACCGGCACGCTGCTGGCCGCGGCGCTGCGCTTCTGCCGCGCGCAGACGAAGCCGCTGCGCGTCGTCACCTTCGTCTGCGACACCGGCACGCGCTACCTCTCGAAGGTCTTCAACGACCAGTGGATGCTCGACCAGGGCCTGCTCACGCGCGAACGGCATGGCGACTTGCGCGACGTGGTCTCGCGCCGCTTCGAGGACGGCAGTGTGATCAGCGTCGGCCCCGAGGACACGCTGCTCACCGCCTTCCAGCGCATGCGGCTGGCCGACGTGTCACAACTGCCGGTGCTCGAGGATGCGCGGCTGGTCGGCGTCGTCGACGAATCCGATCTGCTGCTCGGCGTGCATGCGGATGCCGACCGCTTCCGTTCGAGCGTGCGCAGCGCCATGACCGACGTGCCCGAGACCCTTGCACCCGGCGCCAGCCTGGCCGAACTCGAGGCCGTGCTCGATCGCGGCCTGGTGGCGATGATCGCGGACGAGGCCGGCTTTCACGGCCTCATCACGCGCGTCGATCTCTTGAATCACCTGCGCAGGAGCTTGAAGTGAGCCAGGATCCATCCAACACCGCGAAGAAAAGCTTCGCCACCCGCGTGATCCACGCCGGCCAGTCGCCCGACCCTTCGACGGGCGCGATCATGCAGCCCATCTACGCGACCTCGACCTATGTGCAGCAGAGTCCGGGTGTGCACAAGGGGCTGGACTACGGCCGCTCGCACAACCCCACGCGCTGGGCGCTGGAGCGTTGCGTGGCCGACCTCGAAGGCGGCTCGGCGGCCTTCGCCTTCGCCTCCGGCCTGGCCGCGATCTCGACCACGCTCGAACTGCTGGACGCCAACTCGCACATCGTCTCCGGCGACGACGTGTACGGCGGCACCTTTCGCCTGTTCGAGCGCGTGCGTGCGCGCAGCGCGGGGCATCGCTTCAGCTTCGTCGACCTCACCGATCCCGAGCAGCTCGTCGCCGCGATCCAGCCCGAGACGCGCATGGTCTGGGTCGAGACGCCGACCAATCCGCTCTTGCGCCTGGCCGACCTGCGCGCCATCGCCGCCATCTGCCGCGAACGCAAGATCCTCAGCGTGGCGGACAACACGTTCGCGAGTCCGTGGGTGCAGCGCCCGCTGGAGCTGGGCTTCGACGTGGTGGTGCACTCGACCACCAAGTACCTGAACGGCCACTCGGATGTGATCGGCGGCATCGCGGTCGTCGGCCGCCACGAAGGGCACGAGGCGCTGCGCGAGCGCCTGGGCTTTTTGCAGAACTCGGTCGGCGCGATCGCAAGCCCTTTCGACAGCTTCCTCACGCTGCGCGGCGTGAAGACGCTGGCGCTGCGCATGGAGCGGCATTGCAGCAACGCGCTGGTGCTCGCGCAGTGGCTCGAACGGCAGCCGCAGGTCGCGCGCGTGCACTACCCGGGCCTGCCTTCGCATCCGCAGCACGAGCTGGCGCGGCGCCAGATGGAAGGCTTCGGCGGCATGATCTCGATCGACCTGCGCACCGACCTCGCCGGTGCGCGGCGCTTTCTCGAAGCGGTGGAGATCTTCGCGCTGGCCGAGAGCCTGGGCGGCGTCGAGAGCCTGATCGAGCACCCGGCCATCATGACCCACGCCACCATCCCGGCCGACACGCGCGCGCGGCTGGGCATCGGCGATGGGCTGGTGCGCCTGTCGGTGGGGGTCGAAGACCTGGAGGATTTGCGGGCAGATCTGCAGCAGGCGTTGCGGCAAGTGTGATGCCGAAAGAACGCCGGCAAGTAACGGTCACACAAAATTGCTTTAAATGTGAATAATTAAAACATTTCGTGATCAGCGCAGCGGACTGAAAGCTGCACTGCGGCCTGCGATCAAGGATCCTTGACACCGTCCGGTTCCCCAACGCAAGCCTGCATGCCCGATCTCAAGCCTGAGTTTCTTCGCCCCCGTATTCACCGTTTTGCGTTAGAGAGCCGACAGCTGTTCGATGGAGCCGCATTCGTCGAAGCGGCCACCCATGCTGCCGAAGCGCCGCACGCCGATGCCTCGCCGGCCGAGGCGCACCATGCGCCCGCCGCGCAGCCTGCGCCCAGGGTCGAGGCGCCGCCCCACGAAGCCGCCGCTGCGCCGGCGCCGCAGGCCTCGCACGAGGTCTACGTCGTCGACCAGAACGTGGCGAACTGGCAGCAGCTCGCCGCCGCCGTACCGCGCGGCGCCGAACTGATCCTGCTCGATCCCGGATCCTCCGGCGTCCAGCAGCTCGCCGACGCGCTGCGCGGCCAGACCGACATCAGCGCGCTGCACATCCTGAGCCATGGCAGCGCGGGCGAGATCACCCTCGGCAACGAGCAGGTCGATGCTGCGAGTCTCGAGCGCTCCGCCGAGGCCTGGAGAGCGATCGGTGCGAGCCTGGGCGCGGACGGCGACATCCTGCTCTACGGTTGCGACGTGGCCGCCGATGGCCAGCAGTTCTCCCACGCGCTCGGCAACCTGACCGGCGCCGACGTGGCCTCGTCCACCGACGCCACCGGCGCCGCCGCGCGCGGCGCGGACTGGGCGCTCGAATCCGCCACCGGCGCCATCGAGACGCGCAGCTTCGCCGACGCGGACTTCGACGGCGTGCTGGCTGCGCCCACGGTGACCACCACCGCGACGCGCCTGACCGTGACGGAGCCGAGCAGCCTCAACGCGCCCGGCGCCGATCGCGCGACCTTGAGCGGCTGGACCATCACCGACGACGGCTCCGGCAACGTGACCATCACCGTCGTGGTGGAGGACCCGACCAAGGGCACGCTGTCGTCGGCCAGCACCACCGGCGTTACCGCCATCGCGGGCGGCTACAGCTTCGTCGGCAGCGTGGCGAACGCCAACGCCTGGGTCAACCAGCTGGTGTTCGCGGCCGCCGACGTCGAGCTCGGCAATTCGGCCGCCTCCACGCGGATCGTCGTGACGGTTACCGATTCCGAAGCGCCCGCGCTGCAGGCGACGCGCGCCCTCAACGTGACCGTGACGCCGTCGAACGACCCCGTTGCCGTCGTCGACGCGGCGCAGGCCGTCAACGAAATCGGCAACACCGTCCTCACGGTGGCGACGCTGAACGCGCTCGACCCCGAAGTGACGCTCGGAACCCAGGTGCCGAGCCAGGTGGTCTACGCCCTCACCGCCAATCCCGTGCACGGCTACCTCACGCTCAACGGCACGCGCCTGGGCGTGGGCGGCGTCTTCACGCAACAGGACGTGATCGATGGCGAGGTGGTTTACGTCCACACCGGCGTCGGCGCCGATCAGAACACGCAGGACGGCTTCGCGGTGCAGATCAACGATGGCGCGACGCCGTCGAACCGCTCCGACACGGCCGCCATCACGCTGAACGTCACGCCGTTCAACCAGGTGCCGACCGTGAGCGGTTCGGGCGTCGTCCTCGAAGGCCAGCCGGCCAATGCGCTAGACGCCGGCGGCAACCCGGCCGTGGCGGTGGGCAACCTCATCGTGGCCGACGGCGGCGGGGACGATGCCGACGCGGCGCTCACGGTCCGGGTGACCAGCCTGCCGGCCGACGGCACGCTGTTCTTCACCGGCACCGTGACCATCGGCGGCGTGACGCAGAGCGTCACCAACCGGACGGTGACGCAGGCCGATATCGATGCCGGTTTCGTCTTTGCCTATGCGGCGCGCGGCGGCCTGACCTACGGCAATGCCGGCAACCGCGACAGCGATGTCGACCCCGCCACCGGCTACCCCTTCGCCGACGGTTTCAGCGTGGCCGTCAGCGACGCGGGCGGCGGCGCCGGCGCCGGCGCGGTGCAGACCACCGCCACGACCATCGCACTCGCCATCCAGCCGACGGACGACGACCCGCTTCTCGATGCGGCGAGCAGCCTGCAAGCCACTGTCACTGCCCCGGGCGGTGTCGGCGGTCCCTACACGGTGACGCTGACGGAGGCGATGCTCAACGCCTTCGACGTCGATTCGAGCGACGACCGCCTGACCTTCGCCGTCACCTCGCAGGCCTTGCTCGACCAGGGGAGCCTGCTGCTCAACGGACAGGTCCTGCCGAGCGGCGGCACCTTCACCGTGGCCGATGTCAAGGCCGGCCGCGTGCAGTACGTGCAGCGCATTGGCGCTGGACCGAACCAGACAGACAGCTTCCAGTTCCAGGTGCGCGACAACACCAACAGCGTGCGCTGGAACACCGACGGCACGGTGGTCCAACGCGGCGGCGGGGACTACGACAACAACGCAACGCCGGGCAACTACAACGACGACAGCCTGCGCACCTTCAATTTCACGGTCAACCTGGTCGAGACGGCGGCCGGCAACGGCGGCAGCTTCCCGCCCGCCGGCAGCGCGACCGCGCACGCCGATTCCAGCTACGCCGGCACCAACGACAGCGGCGTCTCCCGCGGAACCCTGGCCGAAGGCGGCCTCATCGTGCTGGCCGGCACGGGCAGCGACTTCAGCGTCACGCCCGGCCTGAGCTATACGGCGGACGGCGTGCCGCCCGAACAGGTGGTCTACAGCGTGCTCGGGTTCGACGGCGTGAGCGGGGGCGGATGGAACGGCGTGCTGCAGCGCTTCAATGGCAGCGTGTGGGTAGACCTGAACGTCTTCGACACCTTCACCCAGGCCGATCTCAACGCGAACAACGTGCGCTATCAGCATGACGGTGCCAGTGAGGATTTCCAGTCCCGCGTGCTGCTCTCCGCATCGGCCGGCGTGCTGGTCGACGACGGCGCCGGCGGGCTCACGCCCGACGCCTGGGTCACCAGCTTCACGTTCTATGCCACGCCGGTCAACGACCTGCCGGTGACGGTCGGCTCCTCCAACACCGTCATTCCCGAAGGCGGCACGGCCTACATCACCACCGGCCAGCTGCAGATCAGCGACCCCGACGACGCGGTCAGCGAAAGCTACCTCGAAGGCTCGGCCACGCTGCCCGGCGGCGGCTCGAACTTCGCCTTCAACAACGCGGCCACCGGTCCGGGGGCGCTGCAGCTGCAAGTGATGACGCTGCCGCCGGGCGGCACGCTGCAGTACTCGGCCGACGGCGGCGCCAACTGGATCGACGTGACCGCCGGCCAGCTCATCGACGCGGCGCTGATCACCGGCGCGGCCGGCACCACCGGCCTGCGCTTCGTGAGCGACGGCTCGGAAGTGCGCGACACCACCTTCACGGTGCAGGCCGTCGACCGCTGGGGCGCGACCTCGAACACGGCGAACGTCGGCATCCAGATCACCAACCTCAACGACGCGCCGCAGATCGCGACCGATCCGAGGCAGGCCGATCCGGCGACCTCTGTCAACAACCCGCTCACGGTGGCGGAAGGCGGCTTCGCGCAGATCACGTCGGCCATGCTCTCGGCCTTCGATCCGGACAGCAGCACGACGCAGGTGCAGTACACGATCACCGGCGGCGCCGCGCACGGCAACATCGCCTATTCGATCGACGGCGTCAACTTCCTCACGCTGGGCGTGGGCTCCTCGTTCACCGAGGCCGACGTGGTCGCCGGGCGCATCTTCTACCTGCATGGCGGCGATGAGTCCGACGGCTCGAGCTATCCGACGAGCCCGCCGGGCGACTCCTTCACCTTCAGCCTGGGCGACGGCGACAAGGAGCAGCCGGGCAACCAGTTCTGGGTCTACGTGACGCCCGCCAACGATGCGCCGGTGGTGACGGCGCCGGCCGGTCCGATCCCGATCGACAGCGCGACGGGCGCCAACAATCCGGTGCCCGGCTTCAGCGTGGCCGATGCCGAGCTGGACACGCCGACCGCCGCCGAGACCGACTTCGTGCAGGTCACGGTGCGGCTGCTCGATGCCGGCGGCACTGCATTCGGCGCCGCGGCCTATACCGGCGTGACGATCGGCTCGACCGCCCTGGGCGGCGTCACGGTCGACGGCGACAAGAACGGCACCGGCGATTTCCTGACGCTGCGCGGCACGCGCGCCCAGGTCAACGCGGCATTGGCCGGCCTGACCGTGACCTTCGGCGACGACCGCGACGCGGTCTACCAGGTGCAGGTCATCGCCGACGACCGGCTGCGCGATGCGGCGGGCGCGCTCGTGGACACCGACGCCGGCACGGGCGGCGTGCAGCCCGGCGCCAACGGCGGCCCGGTCAACGAAGCCGAGCCGGCGGGCGCGCCGGGGATCGCGATCCCGAACACCGAGTTCGACTGGTACAGCGCCACGGTGCCGACCGCGGGTGCCATCATCGGCAACGTCTCTGCGGCTTCGGTGCGCATCTACGCCTCGAGCGAGAACGATCCCGCCACGCTGGGCGCTCCGGCCGCGGCCAGCGTCAACGAAGACCAGGCCAGCTACATCGGCGGCAGCTTCGTCGTCACCGACGCCGAGTCGGCTGCCTTCGACACGCCGATCAGCGTCACGCTCTCGGTGCCCAGCGGCACGCTGGGCGTCGGCGGCGCCGGCGCGCAGGGCAGCTTCACGCCCGGCGGCGGACAGGCCGTCACGATCTCCGGCGACAACACCGGCACGCTGGTCCTCACCGGCCGCGCGAGCGACATCCAGACCCTGCTCAACAGCGGCGCCGCCACCGGCCTCACCTACCGCAGCGCGGCCAACGTCAACCACGACACCAACGGCGGGACCGGCGGCGACGTCACGCTCACCGTGTCCTTCGACGACGCGGGCTCGCGCATCGGCGACGACGCCGGCGCCGGCAGCGTCGCGAACAATCCGGCGAACGTGACCGTGGCGTTGACCATCGTGCCCGTGAACGACGCACCGACGGTCTCGCTCGGCGGCGGTGCGACGCCGGGCACGCCGCTCACCCTGACCGGCGGCGCCACGCCGACGGCGGTGCCCGGCTTCGTGGTCGGCGACATCGACATCGACGGCGACATCGCCGGCAACGGCGCGGCCTCCGACGTGACCGACGGCGAAGCCGACTTCCTGCAGGTCACCGTCCGCATCACCGACGCCGGCGGCAATGCACTGCCCCTGACCTCCTACGACGGGACGAACGGCGACGTCACCATCACGTCGAGCAACGCCGGCAGCTCGGGGGTCGCGATCGATCCCACCTTCGACGGCACCGGCAGCGCGCTGGTCATCAGCGGCACCCGGGCCCAGGTGCAGGCCTACCTGGACGGCCTCGCCGTCGCGCTCACCGGCAACCTGGCCAACGGCGACGTGGCCTACCGCGTCGAGGTCATCGCCGACGACCGCGTGCGCGACGGCGGCGGCGTGGTGACGGGCGCCAACGGCGGCCAGAACGACAACGCGGGCAACGGCACCGTGCTGCCGCCCGCGACGGCCATCAACCCCTATGCGGCTACGCCGGGAGGTCTTGCGAGCAACGTCGCGTCGACCTATCGCACGCTGTTCCCTTCGTCCATCAACGACCCGGCCCACATCGCGGCCGGCAACCTCAACGTCGCCGAAGGCGGCGGCAGCGTCACGCTGTCGGGCATCACCGTGACCGATCAGGACGCGCTGGATACCAGCATCCTGACCACCACCGTCTCGGTGCCCGCGGGCTTCACGATCACCGGCATCGGCGCGGGCACCGGCGGCAGCGCGGCGATCGCGGGCGACGGCCTGTCGGTCACGATCACCGGCACGCTGGCCGAGATCAACAGCCGCATCAACACCATCGCCGTGCAGCTGCCCGACGCGCCGGGCGCTGCGGGGCGCCCGGACTGGAACGGCGCCTTCAACGTCACCGTCGTCGTCGACGACCAGGGCAACACGGGCGGCCGGCCGGTCACGCTGGCGCCCGGCGACAACAACACGACGGGCACCTTCGCCTACCAGGACGGCGTGGCCGCCGATCTCATCACCACGCGCACCTTCAGCTTCACGGTCGATCCGGTCAACGACGCGCCGGTCGTCGTCAACGGCAGCACCGAGACGCTGGCCGCGATCAACGAGGACGTGGGCAACGCGGCGGCGGGCGCCACGGTCGCGACGCTGTTCGGCAGCCATTTCGGCGATGCGGCCGACCTGGTCGACAACAGCAGCACCGGCGGCACCGGCGGCAGCGCCCCGGATACCTTCTCCGGCGTGGCCATCACCGGCCTCGCGTTGAATCCGCTGCAGGGCGAGTGGCAGTACTCGCTGGACGGCACCACCTGGAGCGTTGTCGGCGCACGCAGCGATGCGAGCGCACTGGTACTCGCATCGACCGCGCAACTGCGTTTCGTGCCGGCGGCCGACTTCCACGGCACGCCCAACAACCTGACGGTGCGGCTGGTCGAGACCGACGCCAACAACGACAGCGCCACGCCCGACCCGGTGTCCGGCTCGACAGTGAACGTCGCGGGCGGCGGCAACGGCGGCACGACCGTCTACAGCGCAGCCACCGTGGTGTTGTCGACCAGCGTCGCCAACGTCAACGACCGGCCGACCGCGACCGATGCGGTGCTCGCCACCGGTGTCGAAGACCAGCAGGGCCAGCCCGCGCCGGCGGCGACCGCCGCCAGCCTGTTCGGCGGCGCCGGCTACGGCGACGCCACCGACAACCGCAGCGGCATCGCCGGCGGCGGCAATGCGGCCACGGCCTTCGGCGGCATCGCGATCGTCGGCAACGCAGCGACCGCGGCGCAGGGTGCGTGGCAGTACTCGACCGACAACGGCACGAGCTGGACGACCGTGCCGGCCGGCGCTTCCGACGCCAATGCGATCCTGCTGCCGCCCGATGCGCAGCTGCGCTTCGTGCCCGCGACCGACTACAACGGCACGCCCGGCACCCTTGCCGTGCGCGTGTCCGACGCGCCGGTGGGCGCCGGCATCGGCGACATCAGCGCCACCGTGGGCAACCAGACCAGCCAATGGTCGGCAACGCACAACCTCTCCACCACCGTGGCGCCGCGCAACGATGCGCCGGTACTCGCGGGAACGCCCACCAACGCCACGGCGACCGAGAACGGCCAGACCGGCACCGGCACGAGCATTCCCCCGGTCGCGCTGCTCACCGGTGCCATCGTGTCCGACCTCGACCTGAGCACCACCGCGGGGCTCGCGGCCGGCACCTTCGGCGCGGGCAGCATCACGGTCAACCTCGACGGCTACCAGCCCGGCGACATCCTGCTGGTGGACCCCGCCGCGCTTCCAGCCGGCGTGATCGTCTCCGGCGGCAACGGGGCCGCGCTGGTCGTGCAGTTCGACGCCGACACCACGCTGGCCGAGGTGCAGGGCGTGCTGAATGCGCTCGCCTATCGCAGCACCAGCGACAACCCGACCAACTACGGCGCCGACCCCGACCGCGTCTACACCATCGTCATCAACGACGGCAACAACGTGCAGGCCGGCGGCAATGCCGGCGGTCCCGCCGCGCTCGACAGCAACGTGCTGACCGGCACCCTCACGATCGCGGTCACCAACGATCTGCCCACGGCCAACGACGACACGCACGCCATCGGCGAGGACACGGCCTCGGTCGGCAGCAACGTCGTCACCGGCCGTGTGCCGGGGCAGGGCGACACCGACCCCGACAACCTCACGCTGACCGTGAGCGCGGTGCGCACCGGCACCGAGGCCGGCGCCGGCACTGCAGGCACCGTGGGCAGCCCGCTCGCCGGCACCTACGGCAGCGTCGTGCTCAACGCGGACGGCAGCTACACCTACACGCTGAACAACGCCGATCCGCGCGTGCAGGCGCTGACGGCCGGCGAGACCTTGACCGAGGTCTACACCTACACCGTGTCCGACGGCGCGGGCGGCTCCGACATCGCCCAGCTCACCATCACGATCACGGGCGCCGCCGACGGCAGCCCGGCCGACGACCTGCCCGGCATCGTCGTGATCGACCAGAACGGCGCGGCCACGGGGAATCTCAGCGTCAACGAGTCCGGCCTCACGAGCGCCGGCGACACCGGCGAAACGGCGGGCAGCACGTTCGCCATCAGCGCCGCGGACGGCCTGAGCGGCATCACCGTCAACGGCACGGCCTTGACCCTGGCGCAACTGCAGGCGGCGAGCGCCGGCGCGCCGCTGACCATCACGACCGCCGACGGCGTGCTGAACATCACCGGCTTCACCCCGACCGGCGCGGTGGGCGGCCTCACGACCGCCGGCCAGGTGAGCTACACCTATACGCTGCAGCAGCGGCAGGACCACAGCGGCGGCGAAGTCACCGATCCCTTCGCGCTGACCGTGATCGACCGCGACGGCGATGTCGCGAGCGGCACGCTCACGGTGCTGATCGTCGACGACGTGCCGCTGGCGGCCAACGACGCGGCCAGCATCGGCGAAGACGCGGCGCCGAACACGGTCAGCGGCGACCTGAAGGCCAACGACCGGCCGGGTGCGGACGACGGCAACGGCGTGCCGGTGACGGCCGTGAGCTTCGGCGCCGCGGCCGGCGTCCTCGGCAGTCCGCTGGCCACGAGCTACGGCAGCATCGTCGTCAATGCGGACGGTACCTACAGCTACACGCTCGACAACAACAATGCCGCCGTCAACGCGCTCAAGGACGGCGAGACGCTGACCGAGACGGTGAGCTACACCATCGTCGATGCCGATGGCGACCCCTCCGCCGCCACGCTCACGATCACGATCAACGGCAGGACCGACACCGCGAGCGGACCGTCGATCGTCCCGGTCGACGGCAACGGCGCCGCCAGCGGCCAGACCGAGGTCTACGAACGCGGCCTGACCGACGGCCCCGGCGGCCCGGACGCGCGCGAGACCAGCGGCGGCACCATCGCCATCGCTGCGGCCGACGGCCTGGCCTCGGTCGCGGTCGGCGGCACCACCCTGACGGTGGCGGAGCTGCAGGCGCTCGGCACCACGCCGCGCACGATCGACACCGGCGAGGGCACGCTGGTGCTCACCGGCTTCACCGCGACCAGCTCGGTCGGCGGCGTGCCGACGGCCGGCGAACTGAGCTACACCTACACGCTCAAGAACCCGATCGGCCAGCCCGGCGCCCCGGAGAGCATCGACCCGATCGCGCTGCAGGTCACCGATGCCGGCGGCGGCCTGAGCACCGGAACGCTGCAGGTGCGCATCGTCGACGACGTGCCGCTGGCGGCCAACGACACCGCCGGCATCACCGAGGACGCGACGCCGAACAGCGTGAGCGGCGCCGTGAAGGCCAACGACACCCACGGCGCGGACGACGCCAACGGCGTGCCGGTCACCGGCGTGAGCTTCGGCGGCACGGCGGGCAGCGTGGGCGGTCCGCTCGCCACGGCCTACGGCAGCATCGTCGTCAATGCGGACGGCAGCTACACCTACACGCTCGACAACGCGAACCCCGGCGTCCAGCACCTGCTGCCCGGCGAGACGCTGACCGAGACGGTGAACTACACCATCACCGATGCCGACGGCGACACTTCGACGGCCACCCTCACCATCACCATCGGCGGCCGCAACGACGGCGTGACGCTGGACCTCACCGACGGCAACGGCCCCGGCAGCACCGGCCAGGCCACCGTCGCCGAACGCGGGCTCGGCGACCGCAGCGATGCCAGCGAGACCACCACCGGCCGCTTCGTGATCCGCACGCCCGACGGGCTCGGCAGCGTCGACATCGGCGGCACCACCGTGACGCCCGCCCAGCTGGCCGGCCTCGGCACCGCACCGCTCACCATCGTGACCGACAAGGGCCTGATAACGCTGACCGGCTTCGATCCGGCGACCGGCGCCGTCAGCTACAGCTACACGCTCACCGGCCGCCAGCCGCACGCCGGCGGCGAAGTGACGGACGACATCGCCGTCACCGTGCGCGACCGCGACGGCGATGCCACCGCGGGCACCCTGCGCGTGCTGGTGATCGACGACGTGCCGACCGCGCGCGACGATGCCGCATCGATCGGCACCGCGCGGCCAGGCGCGTCTTCGGTCGACGGCAATGTGTTCGGCCCGGGCGGCCGCGGGCCGGACGACGTGGCAGACCGCATCGACGCCGATGGCGCGACGAAGCCGGTGACCGGCTTCTCGTTCGAGGGGCAGCCCGGCGCCGTGGGCGGGGCGCCGCTCGCCGGCGCCTACGGCACCTTGCGCATGAACGCGGACGGCAGCTACACCTACGCGGTCGACGGCAACAACCCGCGCGTGGCCTCGCTCGGCGACGGCCAGACGCTGACCGAGGTGTTCAGCTACACCATCACCGATGCAGACGGAAGCACCAGCACGGCCCAGCTGGTGGTGACGGTCCGCGGCGCATCGCAGTTCCGCCCGCTCGCCGGCGACCAGATCTTCCCCATCGAATATCCGGCCCAGCAGCGCTACATCACGCAAGGGATGGCGCCGGCGCTTTTCGTGCAGCTCTCGGTGCGCGAATCGCAGCGCATCAGCCAGACCGCGTCGGCGGCGATCGCCTCGCGCGTGGCCGGCGGCGCGGAAGAGTCCTTCCTGGACGAGAGCGGGATCTTCGGCATCGGCCAGGACATGAGCAATACCCAGCACGTGAGCCGCGACGGTGTCGCGACGTCCGTGCGCATGCTGCGCGACATCCACCAGACGCTGGCGCAGCGCGGGCTGGGCGCGGGGCTGCCCGACGGCAGGAACGCGCTGTTCGGCGACTTCACCGGCTTCACCGCGCCCGAGCAAGCCGCGCCGCCGGCGCCGCGCGAGGGCGAGCGCATCGTGGTGCCCGGCGCGAAGACCTCGGCTGTGCCGCTGGACGAGCGCATGCAGCATGCGGAAGGGGCCCGGCTGCCGGCAGAGCCGGGCGCGCCGCGGCATTCCGCACCGGCTTCGGAGACGGCGCGCTCCTTCTCGAGCCGGCTGGCCGCGAGCGCGGGCGAACGCGGCAGCGTGCGCGACGTCGTGCGCGTGCAGCAGCGCGACGCGGTGCGCGTCAGGGTGCCCGCTGCGCCGTTATGAAATCCGGCCTCGGGCCAGCAGGCCCTTCGGATCAACTTTCAGAACCAAGAACCAACATGAGCGAAAGCGTCACCGTGAAGAAATCGAAACTCGCCTGCGCGCCCACCTGGGCGGCCGCGGCCATCGCCGTCCTGCTCGCGGGTTGCAGCGTCAATCCGGTCCAGCTGACGCCGGACGAAATTGCGCAGCGTGTCAAGAGCGATCAGGAGCAGATGTTCAAGGACCAGGTCGCCTTGAGCGCGCCGATCGGCTACTCCGACGCCCTGGCGCGGGCGCTGAAGTACAACCTCGACTACCGGCTCAAGCTCATGGAGAGCGCGCTCGCGCGCGGCCTGCTCGACGTGTCGGCCGCCGACATGCTGCCCAAGCTGGTCGCCGATGCGGGCTACAACGACCGCAGCAACGACTCCGGCGGCACCAGCATCGGCATCGAAGACCGCGTCGTGAGCCTGCGGCCCTCGACCTCGGAGCAGCGCTCGCACTACTACGGCCGCGCCACGCTGTCGTGGAACGCGCTCGATTTCGGCATCGCCTACTACCGCGCCAAGCAGGCGGCCGACGAAGTCAACATCGCCGAGGAGCGTCGCCGCAAGATCCTGCAGAACATCGTGCAGGACGTGCGCAGCGCTTACTGGCGCGCGCTCGGCGCGCAGCGCCTGCTTGCCGACGCCGACCAGCTCGCCACCCGCATCGAGGATGCGCTGGGCAAGTCGCGCGAGGCCGAACGCGCCGGCGTGCTGCCGCCGACCCAGGGCCTGGCCTACCAGCGCGCGCTGCTCGATGCGATGACGCTGGTCAACGTCAAGCGCCAGGAAATGCAGTTCGCCAAGCGCGAACTCGCGGCCCTCATGAGCCTGCCGCCGGGCACCGAATTCACGCTGGTGGACAGCCCCGAGGACAAGCTGGCGCCTGCTACGCTGGACATCGACCAGCTCGAACGCGCAGCGCTTGCGAACCGGCCCGAGCTGCGCGAGGAAGACTACAAGGCGCGCGTCGGCATCAACGAAACCAGGAAGCAGATCGCGGCGCTGTTCCCGAGCCTCAATCTCTATGCCGGTCCGCGCTACGACTCCAACGACCTGCTCTACAACAACCGCTGGACCGATGCCGGCGTGAGCGTGTCGATGGACCTGTTGCGCCTGGCGTCCATTCCCGCCATCAAGCGCACCAACGAAGCGCGCCTGCGGACCGACGAGGCGCGGCGCATGGCGCTCTCGATGGCCGTGGTCACGCAGGTGCGCGTGTCGGTCGAGCGCTACAAGCTCGCGGTGGTCGACCAGGAACTCGCGGCCGAATCGAGCCGCGTCGACCAGCGCCTGGCCAGCGTCTCGCGCGCCGGCAGCAGCAACAGGCTGGAGAGCGAACTCGAGGCCCTGCGCACCGATGCGCGCGCGCTCGTGTCGCGCTTCCAGCTTTCCACGTCCTATGCCGCGACCCAGGCCTCCTATGGCCGCGTGCTCAATTCGGTGGGCATCGATCTGTTGCCCGACACCGTGACCGGCACCGACATCCCGACCTTGGCGAAGGCGATCGACAAGACCCTGCTGGAAAACGAAAAGGTGGTGTTCGTCCAGTCGGCTGCCGTGCAGACGGCCACCCGCCCGATCGCCGTGCGCGTGCTCAACCTGCCGCAGGGCATGAGCGAACCCGCGGTGCGCGGTGCGGTGGAGCGCATCGTCACGCGCAACGACCTTCAGACCGCGCAGGGCGGCGACGCGCTGGTGTTGACGCTCGCCTTCGAGCGCATGGATTCGCGCGCCACCGCGCGCGCGCAGTGGCGCGTCACGCTGGCGGAGCCGGGTGGACGGCAGCTGCTGTCGCAGAGCTACGTGAGCTTCCTGCCGAACGCGCCGACCGAACGCGCGATCGGCGCCTTCGCCGAGGCTGCGACCTTGTCCGTGATCTCCGACCTGCGGCGCCTGGCGCGCGACAGCGCGTCGGTGGCGCAGAAGCTGTGAGGCTGACGGCAAGGACCTTCGGTCGGCGCCATCTGTGCGCGTTTGTCGTTTCGGCATGCGGGCTCTGCATCGGCCTCTCGGCCGCGGCTCAACCCGCACCGGCCCGCGCGCCCGCACAGGGCGCGGTCACCGCCGCGCCGGTGCGTTTTCTCGTGGTGGCTGCGCAGGAGAGCATCCTGTCGGCATCGGTGCCCGGCCGCTTCGCGAAGGTGCCGGCGAATCTCGGCGACACGGTGCGCGCCGGCCAGGTGCTGGCGGCCTTCGACTGCGCCGAGGTCCAGGCGCGGCGCGACGCGGCACGCGCCGAGGCCGAGTCGGCCCGGGTGCAGTACGAGGCCAAGATGAAGTTGCAGGGCCTGCAGTCGGCGGCCGAGGTCGAGGTCGAGCTCGCCGCGGCCAACGTCAACAAGGCGCAGAGCCAGATCCGGATCTTCGATGCGCAGCTGGCCCAATGCGCATTCGTGGCGCCTTTCGCCGGCAAGGTGGCGCGCGTGCATGTGAAGGTCGGGCAAGGGGTGAATCCCGGTGCGCCGGTGGTCGAGCTGGTCGGCAACGGCCCGCTCAAGGCGCGCATGAACGTGCCTTCGCAGTGGCTGGCCTGGCTCAAGATCGGCGACCAGCTCGAAGGCACCGTCGATGAAACCGCGAGCGTCTGCGCGCTCAAGGTCACGCGCGTGTCGGGCCGGGTCGATGCGGTCAGCCAGACGGTCGAGATCGAAACCGAACTCGCGAGCGTGACCGGCCAGGTGCTGCCCGGCATGAGCGGCCAGGTCCGACCGCCTGCACCGCGTTGATGCGGCGCCGCCGCAGGAACGACAAGCCATGACCGATCTGGTCTTTCATGCGCTGGCCGCGAAGGTGCACGCGGCGGGCCGCGCTGCCGATCTCGCCTTCGTCATCTGCAACGAGACCCACGCGCTCGCCGGCTACCGGCAGGCGGCGCTGGTCGGCTATTTCGGCGCGCGGCGCACCCGGCTGGTCGGCCATTCGGGGCTGGCGGACGTCGAGGCCGACTCGCCCTACGCCCTGTGGCTGGCCGAACTGGCCAACCACCTGCGGCCGCAGCTCGACGCGTTGCCGGCGGCCGCGCGCGTGCTGGCGCTGTCGCCCGCGATGCTGCCGACCGCGCTGGCGAGCTCCTGGGCCGACTGGCTGCCCGACCATGTGTGGGTGCTTCCCCTCGCCGGCCCGGATGGCCGCGCGCGGGCTGCGCTGTTCCTCGCGCGCGAGAACCCATGGCCGACCGAGTTCGATTCAGGGGCGCCCGAGTACCTGTTGCTGCAGGCCGCTGCGACCTACGGCCACGCCTGGTGGGCGCTGACCGGACGCCGCCGTTCGATCGGCACGCTGTGGCAGGGTCTCTGGGCCCGCAAGGCGCTGCGCTGGTCGCTGATCCTGCTGCCGCTGGCGCTGCTGGTGCCGGTGCGCGAATATGCGCTGGTGCAGGCCGAGGTGGTCTCGCTGCGCAGCCAGGTGATCTCGTCGCCGCGCGACGGCGTCATCAAGCGCATGACGGTGCCGCCCAACACGCCGGTCGAGGCCGGCCAGACCATTGCCGAACTCGACGACACCACGCTGTTCAACCGCCTCGCGGTGGTGCAGGCTGCGCAGTCCAGTGCGCGGCTCGAGCTGCACCAGGCCTCGCAGCGCGCGATCGAATCGCAGAGCGCCAAGGCCGAGCTCAACCTCGCCGAGGGCAAGCTGCGCGAGCGCGAGGTCGACGTCGAGGCGCTGCAGCGCGAAGTGGCCCAGCTGTCGATCAAGGCGCCGGCCCGGGGCGTCTTCGTCTATTCCGATCCCGACGACTGGGCGGGCCGCCCGGTGCAGACCGGGGAACGCGTCGGCCTGCTCGCCGATCCGTCCTCGCTGGGCGTGCAGGCGTGGGCGCCGATCAGCGAGGCGGTCAACCTCGCGTCCGGCGCGCCGATGACGCTGTTCCTGCGCGTGGCGCCGCTCGATCCCGTTTCCGCACGGCTCGACTACGCCGGCTACCAGGCGGTGGAAGCGCCCAACGGCGTCGCCAGCTACCCGCTGCGCGGGCACATCGAAGAGCTTGCGCCGGTCGCCCGCATCGGGCTGCGCGGCACCGCGCGCGTGTCGGGCGACTGGACCGTGCTGGGCTACCTGATGTTCCGGCGTCCCTTCGCGGCCGTGCGGGAGTGGTGCGGATGCTGAGCAACGCCGCCGCCGGTCCCGCGCCGTGGCCGGCGCTGCGCGAAGAGTTGCAGATCCATGCGGCGGGCGCCAACCGCGACGGCTCGCCGGCCTGGCACATCTGCGACCCGGTGCGCAACCTGTTCTTCCGCATCGGCTGGCTCGAATTCGAGATCCTGCAGCGCTGGCAGCTGGCCGACCCGCAGCGCATCGCGCACGAGGTCGGGGATGCCACCACGCTGGCACCCGAGTCGGACGACATTGCGGAGTTCCAGGGCTTCCTCGCGCGACACCAGCTGCTGCGCGCCGCGCGCCAGAAAGCGCCGATGCCCGCATGGCGATGGCTGCTCAACAACTACCTGTTCGTCCGGATTCCGCTGGTGCGCCCGGCCCACTGGCTCGAGCGGCTGCTGCCCTGGGTGCGCTGGCTGTTCACGCGCTGGTTCGTCGGACTGACGGCGCTCGCCGCGCTCACCGGCATCGTGCTTGCGGCGCGCCAGTGGGACACGGTCGAGGCCAACTTGCGCGGCGCGTTGAGCTGGGACGGCGTGCTGGGCTTCGCCGGGGCGCTCGTGATCTCCAAGCTGCTGCACGAGCTGGGCCATGCGCTGGTCTCGACGCGCCACGGCGTGCGGGTCGGCCACATGGGCGTCGCGCTGCTGGTGATGTGGCCCATGGCCTACACCGATACCGGCGAAAGCTGGAAGCTCGAGCGCTCGCGCCACCGCTTCGCGATCGCCTCGGCCGGCATCGCGTCCGAACTGGTGCTGGCGGCCTGGTCGACCTTTCTCTGGGCCTTCCTGCCCGACGGCGACCTGCGCAACGCGCTCTTCTTCCTGGCGACCACGGCCTGGGTGCTGACGCTGCTGATCAATGCCAGCCCGTTCATGCGCTTCGACGGCTACTACATGCTGACCGATGCGCTCGATTTCCCGGGCCTGCACGAACGCGCGGGCCAGCAGGCGAGGCGCTTTCTGCGGCGCTGGCTGCTCGGCCTGGACGATCCGCTGCCCGAGACGCTGTCGGTCGGCTTTCGCCGCTTTCTGATCGCCTTCGCCTTCGCCACCTGGATCTATCGGCTGGTGCTGTTCGTCGGCATCGCGGTCGTGGTCTATCACGCCTTCTTCAAGGCGCTCGGCGTGTTCCTGTTCTTCGTCGAGATCGGCGTCTTCGTCGGCCGGCCCGTCTTCGCGGAACTGCGCGTGTGGATCCGGCGCCGCGCCGAGATCCCGCGCCGCCGCAGGGCAGGCTGGCTGCTGGCGCTCGCGGCGGGCGCGCTCGTGCTGCTGCTGCCCTGGCACGCCGGTATCGCGGCGCCGGGCGTGATCAGGGCCGGATCGGAGCAGCCCGTGTATTCGCCCTTTGCGGCGCGCCTGGTGACGCTGGATATCGCCGACGGCCTTGCGATCCGGCCTGGTCGCGAACTGCTCACGCTCGATGCGCCGAACCAGGCCGGCGAGCGCGACAAGGCGGGCGCACTGGCCTTTGCCTACACCCGCGCGGCGCGCGGCGCGCTGGGACTGCAGGAAGGTCCTGCCGCGCAACTGGCGGTGGCCGAGCAACAGGCGGTTCGATGGGAGGCCGAGCGCCGCGCGCGGGAAGCGGAGCTGCTCAGGCTGCGGCTCGTCGCCTCGCATGCCGGCGAGGTGCGCGATGTCGATCCGCTGGTGCGCGCGGGCACCTGGATCGGTCCGTCCCAACTCGTCGCGATGGTGGTGGACGGGCGGCGCTGGCGTGTCGAGGCGTTGGTGCCGGAGCGCGACCGCCAGCGCCTGGCGGTGGCGACAGCGGCCACGGTCATCGTGAAAGGGCGCACGCGCAAGCTGCAGGGCCGGGTGAGTGCGATCGACAACAGCCCGGTCAAGCGGCTGCCGCACATGCTGCTCGCGCAGGACCACGGCGGCACGATCGCGCTCAACCCGACGCAGCCCAAGAAAGACCTGAGGCCGGCGGAGGCATGGTTCCGCGTGCTGGTGGAAGGCGAGTCCGACGAGCCGCTCGCGCAGGTGCGCGAGGTGCGGGTGCATTTCGAAGGCACCCGCGAGAGCATTGCGCACAACTGGATCGATAGCGCGCTGTCGGTGGTGATTCAGCAGTCGGGTTTCTGAACCCGACGGCCGCCGAGGAGCTCAGCCCGGCAGCAGCGCATCGCGCAGCTGCGGGAACACCTTCGAGACCTTGTCGAGCAGGTAGTCGCCGTAGATGCCGTTGAAGGCATGCACGTTGGCGCGGTCCCAGCGCGTGGCGCTGTCGTCGACCACGGCGGGCCGGGGCAGGCCTTCGATCGGCCGCACGCGCGCGTGGAAGTTGGGGTCGAAGAAGAGCGGGAACGACAGCCGGTCGCGGCCCGAGGTGTTGCGCACCACGCGGTGCGGCGTCGAGCGGTAGAGGCCGCCGGTCATGCGGTCGAGCATGTCGCCGATGTTGATGACGAAGGCATCGGGCACCGGCGTGGCGTCGATCCAGCCTTGCGCGGTGCGCACCTGCAGGCCGCCGATGTCGTCCTGCCGCAGGATGGTGAGCAGCCCGTAGTCGGTGTGCTCGCCCACGCCCCATTGCACGTCGAGGTTCCCGGGCACCGGCTGCGTGGGGTAGTTGAAGATGCGGAACAGGATCAACGGATCGGCCGTGTAGCGCGCGGCGAAGTACGAGGCCGGCAAGTCCAGGCTCAACGCGATGCCTTCCATCAGCACGTGGCCGAGCCGCGTGGCGGCGGCCATGTAGTCGAGGATGGCGGTCTTGAAGCCGGGCAGGTCGGGGAACAGGTTGCGCCCGTGCACCGGCGTGCGCGCCAGCACCAGCGGGTCGTCCTCGGGCAGTTCGGTGCCCAGGTAGAGCCCTTCCTTCCAGTCCGGCCGGCCCGAGGTGAGCTCGCCCGCGAGCGGGAAGTAGCCGCGCCAGGCGCGGCCGCCGAGTTCCATGCGCCATCGCATCTTGGTCGCCTCGTCGAGCGCGAAAAAGGCCCGGCTCAGGTCTTCGAGCCGCTGCGTCAGCGCGGGGGCCATGCCGTGGCCAGTAATGTAGAAGAAGCCGTGCGCACGGCAGGCTTCGCCGATCTGCGCGGCGACCTCGGCGCGCTCGCGCGTTGCCGCCACCAGCGGCGCAATGTCGATCAGGGGCAGCGAAGTCATGGTGTCCAGGGTATCAAACGGCGTGTGCGAAGGGCGTGCGGATGTCGGCAAGGAACTGCTGCGCGCGCGGGTGTTGCGGCCGGTTGAAGAAGTCGTCGGGCGCCGCGCGTTCGAGCACGCGGCCGGCGTCCATGAAGAGCACGCGGTCTGCCACGTCACGCGCAAAGCCCATCTCGTGCGTCACGACCACCATGGTCATGCCTTCGCGCGTGAGGTCGCGCATCACGAGCAGCACCTCGCCGACCATCTCGGGGTCGAGCGCGCTGGTGGGTTCGTCGAACAGCATCAGCGGCGGCTGCATGGCCAGCGCGCGGGCGATCGCCACGCGTTGCTGCTGGCCGCCGGAAAGTTCGGACGGGAATGCGCTCGCCTTGTGCGCCAGGCCGACGCGGTCGAGCAGGGCCATCGCACGCTCCTCGGCCTCGGCACGCTTCAGGCCGCGCAGCTGGATCGGCGCCAGCGTGCAGTTGCCGAGCGCGGTGAGATGCGGGAACAGGTTGAACTGCTGGAACACGAAGCCGATGTGCGAGCGGAAGTCGTTGAGGTCGATGCCGCGCGCATGGATGTCCTGGCCGTCGACCGTGATGCGGCCGGACCGGATCGGCTCGAGCCGGTTGATGGTGCGGATCAGCGTCGACTTGCCCGAGCCCGAAGGCCCGCAGACCACCACCACCTCGCCCTTGGCGATGGTCTCGTTGACATCGACCAGCGCCTGGTAGTCGCCGTACCACTTGTTGACGTTCTCGAACTGGATCATGCGGGGGCCTTCGGTGCGGAGCGGACGAGCGTGCGACGGCTGGTGCGCGCCTCCAGCCAGTAGGCGAAGCGCGAGAGTCCGAAGCACATGACGAAGTAGGTGAGGCCGAGCACCAGGTAGACCTGCACCGGCTTGGTGAAGACCTGGGTGTTGATCTGCGACGCGATGAAGGACACCTCCGCCAGCCCGATGATGTAGCCCAGCGAGGTCTCCTTGATGGTCGAGACGAACTGGTTCACCAGCGAGGGCAGCATGCTGCGCAGCGCCTGCGGCAGCACCACGAAGCGCATCGCGCGGCCATAGCCCAGGCCCAGCGAACGCGCGCTCTCGACCTGGCCGCGCGGCACGCCCAGGATGCCCGCGCGCACGATCTCGCCGATGTAGATGCCGTCGAACACGACCAGCGCGATCAACATGGTTGTGAACTGGTCGGTCTTGACGCCGGTCACGCTCGGCAGGAAGAAATAGGCCCAGAACACCACCATCAGCAACGGCGTGCCGCGCACCACGAAGGCCACGGTGGTCACCGGCCAGCGCAGCCAGCGCCACGGGCTCACGCGCGCCATGCCCAGCAGCAGCCCGAAGGGCAGGGCCAGCACCAGCCCCAGCGCGGCCAGCAGCACGGTCAACGCGAGGCCGCCCAGGGGGCCCTTGGGATACTGGCCGATGAGGAAGTAGACCCAGTAGGTCTGGACCAGCTCGATCATGCGGCCCTCGGCGGAAAGCGGTGCTGGTACCAGCTGGCCGCGCCGGTGATGATCATCGACACCGTGAGATAGGCCGCGGTGGCGAAGGCGAAGGACTCGGCGCTGCGGAAGGTGGCGCTCTCGACCTGGCCGGCCTGGTACATGAGCTCGGCCACGCCGATCACGGTGGCGATGCTGGTGCCCTTCCAGAGGTTGAGCGTCTGCGAGATCAAGGGCGGAATCGTGACGCGCAGCGCCTGCGGCAGGATGATGCGGCGCATGGTCGCGAGAAAGCCGAAGCCCAATGCGCGGCCGGCTTCCATCTGCACCGCCGGGATCGCGCGGATACCGCTGCGGATGTCCTCGGCCATGTAGGCGGCGGTGTAGAGGCCCAGTGCGACGATCGCGCTCATCGCCTCGATGCGGCCGGCGTAGAGGCGCTGCTTGATGTCCTCCGGCAGCAGCTCGGGCGCGCCGAAGTACCAGAAGAGCATGTGGGCCAGGAGCGGGATGTTGCGGATCGATTCGACGTACGCAAAACCCAGCCAGCGCAGCGGCGCCGACGGCGCGAGGCGCAGCAGCGCCACCACCAGCGCGATCGGCAGGGCCAGCATCAGCGACGCGGCCAGCAGCTGCAGCGACAGCAGGAAGCCCGCGACCAGCATGTCGTGGTACTTGCCGACCAGGAGCAGGGAATAGTCGAAGGGCATGGGCGGATGCGTCGCGAGGCGCATCGTACGCGGGGCGAGGCTTCAACAAGCTCAGCCCGAACGGTATCTCCCCAACCGTTCGGGCTGAGCTTGGCGAAGCCTAACCCCGGATCAACCGTCGATCTTGTCCGTCTCCAGCTTGAACGTCCGCGTATCGAATTGCGACTTGGTCCCCGGCCCATACCACTTGAAGAAGATCTTCTCGGCCTCGCCCGACGTCTCCAGTTCGCGCAGGGTGTCGTCGACCACCGCCTTGAGCCCGGTCTCGCCCTTCTTGATGCCGATCGCCAGCGCCTCGGTGCTCAGGTTCTGCTTGAGCACCACGTACTGCGCTTTCTGCGGACCGAGCTTCGCGTAGCTGTTGAGCAGCGCCGCCTCGTCGTCGACGTAGCCCACGCCCTTGCCCTGCTGCAGCGCCTGGAAGGCCTGCTGGCTGGTGTCGAAGGTCACGACCTCGGCGCCGGGCACGGCCTTGCGGATGTTGGGCTCCTGCGTGCCGCCGCGGATGGTCAGCACCTTCTTGCCGGAGAGCTGCGGCACCTCGGTGATGCCGCTGTCCTTCTTGACGATGGCCTTCTGGCCGGTGACGAAGGTGGTGAGCGAGAAGTCGATCTGCGCCTCGCGTTCCTTGTTGTGCGTGAGACCGGCGGCCACCAGGTCCACGTGGCCCTGCTGCAGCTCGGGAATGCGCGCTGCGACGGCGATCTGCTTCAACACCGGCTTGACGCCGATCTTCTTGGCGATCGCGTTCACCAGGTCGACTTCGTAGCCGACGATCTCGCGCGTCTTGGGGTCGATGAAGGTGGCGGGCTCGTCGGTGCCGAGCACGCCGACGACCAGCTGGCCCTTCTTCTTGATGTCGGCCAGTTGGTCGGCATGGGCAACGCTGCCCAGCAGCAGGGCGGCTGCGGCGATGGCGGAAGCGGCGAATCGGAAACGCATGTTGTTATCTCCAGTGGAAGTCGGCCCGCACCATAGCAACAAAAGCCTGCACGGTGAAATAGCTCTTTCACATATGCATACTGCCGACATGCAGATTCAAGACAAGCCGCCCTTCGACACGCCCTTCGAATGGATCGGCGGCGAAGCCAGGGTCCACGCGCTGGTCGAGCGTTTCTACGACCTGATGGACCTCGAGCCCGCCTATGCGCAACTGCGCGCCGTGCACGGCAATACGCTCGACAACGCGCGCCAGCGCCTGTTCTGGTTCCTTTGCGGCTGGCTCGGCGGCCCGCAGCACTACACCGACCGCTTCGGCCACCCGATGCTGCGCGCGCGGCACCTGCCGCAAAGCATCGGCGGCCATTCGATCGGCATCAAGGAGCGCGACCAGTGGCTGGCGTGCATGGACCAGGCGATGGGAGAGACCGGCGTGCCCGAAGCGTTGCGCGCAAGGCTGCGCGACTCGTTTTTCCAGACCGCCGACTGGATGCGCAACAAGGGCGGCTGATCGACGGTTCGCTCATCCGTATGTCACAAACGCACGCGTCAATACGTCTTACAGGCATGGACGGCCGCATGGGGCGACCGTCGGTAGTTGGTAGACAACATTGAACGGAAAGGACTCCCTATGAAGGTCGTAGTCATCGGCGGCAGCGGGCTCATCGGATCGAAACTGGTGAAGAAGCTTCACCAAAAAGGACACGAGGCAGTCGCCGCCTCGCCCTCGAAAGGCGTCAATACCTTGACCGGCGAGGGCTTGGCCGAGGTCCTGGCGGGCGCGCAGGTCGTCGTGGATGTGGCGAATTCGCCATCGTTCGAGGACGTTGCAGCCATGAACTTCTTCGAGACCTCGAATCGCAATCTCCTTGCCGCAGAGCAGGCCGCCGGGGTCGGGCACCACGTTGCGCTGTCGGTTGTGGGAACCGAACGGCTGCTGGCCAGCGGCTACTTCCGCGCGAAGATGGCGCAAGAGAAGTTGATCAAGGCGTCGCCTGTTCCTTACACCATCGTTCGGGCGACGCAGTTCTTCGAGTTCGTCGGAAGCATTGCCGACGCGGCCACGGAAGGAGAAACGGTTCGCCTGTCGCCCGCCCTCCTGCAGCCGGTGGCGGCAGAAGACGTTGCAGATGTGCTCTCGGAGGTCGCGCTCGAAGCGCCGATCAACGGAATGCTGGAAATCGCGGGCCCTTCGGCGATCGCCCAGGACAAGCTGGTCGGCCAGTTCCTGAGCAGCACCAAGGATGCTCGCAAGGTGGTCGTCGATCCCGGCGCGCTCTACTTCGGCATCGCGCTCGACGATCGGTCGCTCACGCCGGGCGAGAGCCCGCGCCTCGGGAAGATTTCCTTCGCGAACTGGCTCGAGACTGCCGGCAGCAGGCAATAGGGCACCGCCCGGCTTGATCTGCGCCGCCGACGGCCGAGAATGGCGTCTGCCAAAGGAGAGCGCGCAGATGAAAGTCGAACGAACCGAGTTCCCGGGAGCCCAAGGGCAGCGTCTCGCAGCACGTCTGGACGTGCCGGACACCGACGTGCGGGCCTACGCGCTGTTTGCGCACTGTTTCACCTGCGGCAAGGACATCTTCGCCGCAAGTCGCATCGCGCAAACACTCACGGAGCACGGCATCGGCGTGTTGCGGTTCGACTTCACGGGCCTGGGCGCGAGCGAGGGTGAATTCGCCAACACGAACTTCTCCTCGAACATCGCCGATCTCGTTGCGGCGGCGGATTTCATGCGCAAGACCTACCAGGCGCCGCGGCTCCTCATCGGCCACAGTCTCGGCGGCGCCGCCGTGCTTGCCGCTGCGCAGCATCTGCCGGAGGTGCGCGCGGTCGTCACCTTGTGCGCACCCAGCGATCCCGCGCACGTGACGGGCTTGTTTCGAACGAGCCTGGATGCGATCGAGGCCGATGGCGAAGCGGAGGTGCAACTGGCCGGGCGTCCCTTCACGATCAAGCGCGAATTCTTGACGGACGTGGCGGAGCACAGGCTGGATCTTCAGATCGGGCAGCTCCGCAAGGCCTTGCTTGTGATGCACGCTCCCCTCGACACGACCGTGGACATCTCGAATGCCACCCACATCTTCATGGCAGCCAAGCATCCGCGCAGCTTCATTTCTCTTGACAGTGCCGACCACCTGCTCACGCGCAAGCGAGATGCCGTTTACGCGGCGAACCTGATCGCGGCGTGGAGCGAGCGATACCTTTCCGATGCGTCGGATGCCGGTGCCGCCAAGAGCGGCTAGCGACGCGCCGGCGCCAGCAGCACCACCAACGCGCCTGCGCCACCCTCCGCCGGCTTGGCCTGCACGAAAGCCAGCGTCTCGTTCTTCTGGATCAGCCAGCGCTGCACCTTGGCCTTGAGCACCGGCTGCCGTCCCGGCGAGCCCAGTCCCTTGCCGTGCACCACGCGCACGCAGCGCAGGCCCTGCTTGTGTGCCTCGCGAATGAACGCGCCCAGCGCCTCGCGCGCTTCGTCGCTGCGCAGGCCATGCAGGTCGATCTGGCGCTGGATGGTCCATTCGCCGGCGCGCAGCTTGCGCGTCACGTCGGTGTGGATGCCGGGACGGCGGAAGCTCATCGCGTCGTCGGCGTCGAGCAGGGTCGTGACGTCGAATTCGTCGGACAGCGATTCGCGCAGCACGCGCTGCTCGTCGAGCTGGTGCTGCACGGGGATCGGCGCCGGCGGCTCGGGCGCCAGCGGCACGGCGGCCTTGCGGCGCAGCGGCTTCGTGGCGCCGATCGCGCGCGTGAACAGGTCCTGCTCGGCCAGGCGCATCTTCTCGGCTGCTGCGCGCGCAGCAGCCGCCGCGGCTTCGCGTTCGCGCTGCTCGGCCAGCTTGTGCTGCAGCGCCTTCAGGTCGGCGAGGCTCTTGATGGCTTTGGGTGGGAGCGGCATGGAGGCAGGATAAGGCCTGCGGCTCAGACCAGTCCGCGCTCGGCCATCGACAGCGCGTCGCCCCTGGCGACGATCACGTGGTCGAGCACCCGCACGTCGATCAGCGCCAGCGCGGCCTTGAGCGTCTGCGTGAGGGCCTCGTCGGCGCGCGAGGGCTCCACGCAGCCGCTCGGATGGTTGTGCGCCAGGATCAGCGCCGCCGCGTGATGGTGCAGTGCGCGGATCACGACTTCGCGCGGGTACACGCTGGTCTGTGTCAGCGTGCCGCGAAAAAGTTCTTCCAGCGCGATCAGCCTGTGCTGCGCGTCGAGAAAGAGGGCGGCAAAGACCTCATGCGGCCGTGCAGCCAAGTGCAGTTGAACGTAATGCTTGACCGCGTCGGGCGAGTCGAAGCGCTCGCGCTCCTTCAAGCGCTCGGCCACCGCGCGTCGCGCAAGTTCGAGCACGGCCGCCAGCTTGCTGCGTTTGGCGTTGCCGCCCATGCCCTTGATGCGCTTCAGGTCGTCGAGTCCGGCATGGAGCAGGCCGTTGAGGCCGCCGAAGCCATCGAGCAGCTCTTGCGCGAGCTGCAACACGTTCTTGCCGGGTATGCCCGTGTGCAGCAGCAGCGCCAGCAGCTCGGCGTCGGCGAGCGCGCCTGGGCCCAACGCCACAAGTTTTTCGCGCGGTCGCGCCGCCAGGGGAAGATCTTTGAAAGACATGGCTTCAGCGGGCTCAAGGCCCTGCTCCCTAAAATACAGGCCCAGTCTATAGCGGTCCTCCATCTTGTCCTCCACCACTACTGCCGTCGTCACGCCCGGCTCCTTTCTCACGCTGCACTACCGGCTGGCCGGGCCGGCGGGCGACATCATCAACACCTTCGGCGACAAGCCGGCCACGCTGTCGCTGGGCACGGGCGAGCTCTCGCCCGCGGTCGAGCAGCGGCTCATCGGCCTCGAGGAGGGCACGCACGCCACCTTCGAACTGCCGGCCGGCGACGCCTTCGGCGAGCGCAATGCCGAGATGCAGCAATGGGTGGCGCGCAAGCTGCTCGCGCAGGTGGGCGACCCCGACGAGCAGTACGCGGCCGGCGACGTGGTGCAGTTCCCCACGCCCGACGGCAGCGGCAGCTACGCCGGCGCGGTGATCGAATCGAACGAGACCGCGGTGCGCTTCGACTTCAACCATCCGCTCGCAGGTCAGCCCGTGACCTTCGAGGTGCAGCTGATCGGGGTCCTGTGAGCAAGACGGTCCAGGAAGTCATCCTCGCCGAGCCACGCGGCTTCTGTGCCGGGGTCGACCGCGCGATCGAGATCGTCGAACGCGCGCTCGCCAAGTTCGGTGCGCCGATCTATGTGCGCCACGAGATCGTGCACAACACCTACGTGGTCAACGAACTCAAGGCCAAGGGCGCGGTCTTCATCGAGGACCTGGCCGATGTGCCGCCGGGCGCCACGCTGGTGTTCAGCGCCCACGGCGTCAGCAAGGCGGTGCAGGCCGAGGCGCGTGCGCGCGGCTTCGAGATCTTCGATGCCACCTGTCCGCTCGTGACCAAGGTGCACGTCGAGGTCGCCAAGCTCGCGAAGGAGGGCTACGAATTCATCATGATCGGCCACAAGGGGCATCCCGAAGTCGAAGGCACGATGGGGCAGCTTTCCGGCGGCATCCACCTGGTGGAGGACGTGGCGGGCGTCGCAACGGTGTCGCCCGCGCAGAGCGACAAGCTCGCCGTCGTCACGCAGACCACGCTGTCGGTCGACGATGCGGCCGAGATCTCGGCTGCGGTGCGCGCCCGGTTTCCGAAGGTGCGCGAGCCCAAGCAGCAGGACATCTGCTATGCGACCCAGAACCGGCAGGACGCCGTCAAGATGCTGAGCCCGCAGGTCGACCTGGTGATCGTGGTCGGCAGCCCGACCAGCTCCAACAGCAACCGGCTGCGCGAGCTGGCGCAGCGCCTGGGCACCGAAAGCTACATGGTCGATTCGGCCGCCGAACTGCGGCCCGAATGGTTCGAGGGCAAGAGCCGCGTCGGCCTCACCGCAGGCGCCTCCGCGCCCGAGGTGCTGGTGCGCGAGGTGATCGATCGCGTGAAGGCGCTCGGCGCCGTGTCGGTGCGCAAGATGGACGGCATCGAGGAGACGCTCAAGTTCCCGTTGCCCAAGGGCCTGAAGCTCGACGACATTCCCGCACCGGGCCATATCTCGTGACCGGCGCCGCCACCATCGACTGGCACCGCGACATCGAGGCCGCCGCCCGCCGCCTGCACGAGCGGGTGCCGCATTTCGTGCGCGAGACGCCGCTGTGGAAACTGCCGGGCGAGGCGCTGGGCGTTGCGGTGCCGGGCGTCGAGGTCTGGCTCAAGCTCGAGCATCTGCAGACCAGCGGCAGCTTCAAGGCGCGCGGCATGATGACCCGCCTGCTGGCCCACGAGATTCCCACAAGCGGCGCCATCGTGGCGTCGGGCGGCAATGCCGGCATCGCGACCGCCGCGGCGGCGCAGGCGCTGGGCGTGCCCTGCGAGGTGTTCCTGCCTACCGTGTCGCCGGAGGCCAAGCGCGCCAAGCTGCGTTCGCTGGGCGCGACGGTGGTGGTCGGCGGCGAGATGTACGGCGATGCGCTCGCGGCCTGCCTCGAACGGCAGCGCGAGACCGGCGCGCTGCTCACCCACGCCTACGACCAGCCCGAAGTGGTGGCCGGCGCCGGCACGCTGGGCCGCGAGATCGAGCGCCAGGGCGGTCTGCCTGACGCCGTGCTCGTCAGCGTGGGCGGCGGCGGCCTGATCGGCGGGCTCGCGGCCTGGTTCGAACAGCGCAGCCGCGTGGTCGCGCTCGAGCCCGAGCGCGCGCCGACGCTGTTTCGCGCGCGCCAAGCCGGCGAGCCGGTCGATGTGGACGTGGGCGGGGTCGCGGCCGATTCGCTCGGCGCGCGGCGCATCGGCGCGATCTCGTGGGAGGTGACGCAGCGCCATGTGCGCGACGCCTTGCTGCTGTCCGACGACGCGATCCGCGCGGCGCAGCTGTGGCTCTGGAAGGAGCTCAAGCTGGCCGTCGAACCGGCGGCCGCCTTGCCGCTGGCGGCGTTGCAGACCGGCATTTACGCGCCGCGCGAAGGCGAGAAGCTCTGCCTGATCGTCTGCGGCGCGAACGTGGATCCGGCGAGCTTGGCTTAGCTCATCGGCTGGTCGACGTTGACCATCCAAGGCACGCCGAACTTGTCTTCCAGCATGCCGAAGCCGGGGGACCAGAAAGTGGCGCCGTAGGGCATCGTGGCCTTGCCGCCCTCGGACAGCGCCTTGAAGAGCGCCTCGCCCTCTTTCACATCCTTGGCCTGCACCGACAGCGAAAAGCCCTTGTAGCCGTCGAAGGGCATGCCGGGCGGCATGTCGGAGGCCATGATCTGCTTGCCGCGGGCCTCGAGGGTGGCATGCATGATCTTGTTCTTGTAGTCGGCCGGCGTTTCGGCGCCCATCGGGCTTTCGCCGAAGGTCATGCTGAACGCGATCTTGCCGCCCAGGGTCTTGGCGTAGAAGGCGAGCGCCTCGGCGGCGTTTCCGTTGAAGGACAGGTACGCTTCCATTGAAATCTCCTTGGTTGGGTTGTGTGACGAGCGTGATCCTACTGCCACCTAAAATCGACGGATGCTCGATATCACTCTGTTACGCAAGGACCTCGCGTCGGTCGTTGCCCGCCTCGAAACCCGCAAGAAAAACCAGACTTTCCTCGATGTGGACAGCTTCAGCGCGCTCGAGGCCGAGCGCAAGACGCTGCAGACCCGCACCGAGGAATTGCAGGCGCGCCGCAACACGCTCAACAAGCAGATCGGCCCGCTGAAGGCCAAGGGCGAATCGGTCGATGCGCTGATGGCCGAGGTCAACGCGCTCAAGGCCGAGCAGGAATCGTCGGCCACGCGGCTCGACGCCCTCCAACCCGAATTGCAGGCGCTGCTGCTGGCGGTGCCGAACCTGCCGCATGCGAGCGTGCCGGTCGGCGAAGACGAAGCGGCGAACCTCGAAGTGCGGCGCTGGAGCCCGAAGGGCGGCGCCGGCGCCGATGCGCCTGCGCTCGGCTTCGCGGCCCGGGACCACGTGGACCTCGGCGCGCCGCTGGGCCTGGACTTCGAGACCGGCGTCAAGCTCGCGGGCTCGCGCTTCACCGTGATGAAGGGACCGATCGCGCGCCTGCACCGCGCGCTTTCGCAGTTCATGCTCGACATCCAGACCGAGAAGCACGGTTACACCGAGTGCTACGTGCCTTATGTGGTCAACGCCGAGACGCTGCGCGGCACCGGGCAGCTGCCCAAGTTCGAGGGCGACCTGTTCGCCGCCAAGAAGGGCGGCCAGGACGGCGAGCCGGCGCCCGACCATTCGGCGCTCTACCTCATTCCCACCAGCGAAGTGCCGCTCACGAACTTCGTGCGCGACGAGGTGGTGGCCGAGGCCGCGCTCCCGATCAAGCTCACCGCGCACACGCCCTGCTTCCGCTCCGAAGCCGGCAGCGCCGGCCGCGATACGCGCGGCATGATCCGCCAGCACCAGTTCGACAAGGTCGAGATGGTGCAGATCACGCACCCCGAGAAAAGCTACGACGCGCTCGAAGCCATGACCGGCCATGCCGAGGCCGTGCTGCAGGCGCTGGAGCTGCCCTACCGGGTGGTGCTGCTGTGCACCGGCGACATGGGATTCGGATCGGCCAAGACCTACGACCTCGAAGTCTGGCTGCCGGCGCAGGACACCTACCGCGAGATCAGCTCGGTTTCGAACTGCGAGGCCTTCCAGGCCCGCCGCCTGCAGGCGCGCTTCAAGAACGCGCAGGGCAAGAACGAACTCGTGCACACCCTCAACGGCTCGGGCCTGGCGGTCGGCCGCACGCTGGTCGCGGTGCTGGAGAACCACCAGCAGCCGGACGGCTCGATCGCCGTGCCGGCCGCGCTGCGGGCCTACCTGGGCGGGTTGGACGTGTTGCGCGCCTGAAGAAAAGCGCCAAAAGCCTCTGCTAGAATCGCGGGCTCGACAGACACCGGAGAGGTGGCAGAGTGGTCGAATGTACCTGACTCGAAATCAGGCGTCCGTGCGAACGGACCGAGGGTTCGAATCCCTCCCTCTCCTCCAGAAAAAGCCCTTGAGTTCAACGCTCCGGGGCTTTTTTGTTGCCCATGTTGTCCGACCTGTCGCTGCCCCAACGCTCCTGAATCCCTGGGCATTTCCCTAGCTCAAGTCCTCTTGCGAACGAACTACGAAGGTGCAAAGCTTGTAACGTTTGGCATTACAAAATAAGGGGGCAAGATGGAACGGGCCGGAGCTAAGGTGGCGGCGCAGCAATCGGCCAAGGGACCGTGGCAAGTCGCCTGGGTGTTGCTGATTCCCTTGGCGCTGTGGTTGGCGCTCGGCAAGACCACCCTCGTGATGCACGCACTGCTGGCGATGCCACGAGACGACACCGACGTGGTGGCGTTTCTGAA
>Ga0307515_10002243_pt1 | contig 42361 bp, 39 predicted proteins | sample 17_EM_MG_FD_194513 | JGI IMG/M metagenome (GOLD analysis project Ga0307515, IMG submission 194513) | Populus trichocarpa ectomycorrhiza microbial communities from riparian zone in the Pacific Northwest, United States - 17_EM | ecosystem: Host-associated > Plants > Roots > Unclassified | place... | reverse complement strand
CGCCTGGGCGACGGGTAGCGTGTAATTCTCCGTCAGAGGGTATGAGGTTCCGTCAGAGCCGTCAGAGCCGTCCGGAACACCCGGGTGTTTCTGACGGAAACTAGAGTTGTTGCTGATGATGGCTTCCACTTTCCCTGCAAATGCCCTCTTACAATCCATTGACTTCTCCTCTTTCCTTGTTTCACTATTTGAGCCTTTTTCATTCCATCCAGTCCTCACAAAACACTCCAACTATTTCCCATTATAACACTCTACCTGATTCTTCATAACCACCTTTACTTTAACTAAGGCGTATTTGTTTCCCAGGCTGTTGGTAAATTGATCTGTTTTGTCTAACAGGAGGGTGGCAGTACACGATACCTGTTCTGACCAAGTAATAACAGAGGTGGTGAAGTCACAACAGTTAGCATCCCGATAATTCTCATACTTTGGACAATATGAAGCCTTGATGCGGAATTCTATATCCTGTCCTGATCCGTATCTTAGTAACATGTTATGCCCTGTAATGATCATTCCGTGGGTGTTGCCTGACATGGACTTTGTCACATTTGTCATATTAGCCGGATTTCCATTAGCAGTGATCATCTTCCAAGCTTCATGTTTCCACCCCATGATGAATCGTGTGTGGACCCCGGAACTCTCCCCTTGCATTTCAGTTCACCATTATTGATTATTAAAAGCATGTGCTGATATACCGTTTCAAATGTGGTGTGAGTGGCCCTGTCATACTGGAATAGGTAGTATTCAATGTTATCCTTCTGGCAGGACTAGGTAGACTCACCAGCAACCCCAATTGTCTTTGGTGTTGCTGGGATCCAGGCAGCAACTTATTTGTCTTTGTGACCTGTGACTATTTCAACCTTTGGCAGCAGCTGAAAGGTCAATTCGCCAGATTCTCTCTCCTGTGGGCAGGGATAGTGTAATTGAGTTGGCTGTCTCTAAGGACTTGATATATTTCAATATCCAGGGCTGCTACTGTCTTCCATAGCACATTTGAAGCTTTTGGAGTCTTCGGAGTCAGGTTTTGATAGAGTCAGCTCTGCCAAGTATGCTGCGATATGGTATTGCTGTGATGGTTCGTTTTTCCCTCCAATTACCACTTGTTGAGTTTTCTGTGACATCTTCCTCAATATGTGCCACGGTATCATCGCCCCTGGTCAACTTGTTCAACCTTTTCGTTTTCTCATCCATGACATCATATCCTCTCTGTTCATGCACAACTGCTGACATTTTTTCTCTCTGCTCCTAGTCTAGACATGCATCTTTCTCCTCCTCCATTTCGCATTCCTTCTTTTCTTCAGCAAAGTTGTCTGTTGCTGCTCTCCTTACTCTTCTTCCTCAGTGCTCAATTACTCGATATGGTCTCTGTTACCCTCCTCTCGATCTTCTCTTCCCCCAGTGCTACTTGAGCGATATTCATCGACTTTGAGTAGCTGTTGAGTGATTCCTGAGCAATGTGCCATCACCTGAGCACTGGACCCTCTGACACAGCTGCGATATTCCGATGTGCTGCAGCTGAGGTGGCTGTACTGCAGTCATGGTTAAAGCTTCCCCTCACTGCTGGCATTGTCGAGCCATGTTCCGGACATACTTGCACCTTGAGAACAACCTTTCATGCAGTCGATAGCTGGATTAGTCTCCTCCATTTCTTTTGTTAGGTCATAAGCTAAGTTGTCTACATTTATCAAGATAAGCCATACCCAGATCCTGATCGGAGTGCACACTGGGATGAATGTCGCGGATGTGTTATGTCATATCCCCAAATATGTAAGATCCTGATCCATGCTGTGGAAACAGTTCTGAAATAGGTGCCAGTCAGTAGTAAGCCGATCCCATCCATGCAGGCAGAGGTGGGATGTTCATTGGTGTATGCAGAGGAGGATGATCAGCTTGGTTGAGCTAAACCTTGGCAGTCTAATAACCTCTGTATCTCAGCCCGTTGGCCGTCCGGAGGTGGAAATTCCTAGCCTCGCTGGCTTTCCTTGTACTGCCCATATTAGCATGGATTCCATTTCTGGCTATTGTGATATGAATTTCCTCCACAGCTTGCACTGGTGCTAGGATCCCATCAAAAGTGATCACCAGAAGCTTCAAGACCACTGACAGCTGTGGGAGTGGAACTCCTTTCACCATAAGTGCTCCTTCCGAGTTCATGACAGCGATAGCGTTGCCTGTTCAGCATGTGTGAAGGCCAAGTTTTTGGAGTTTGTCATATTTAATCAACTCGCATTTCTAAAAATCTCATTCATGTTTCATTACCGCTTTTGACCTCAACTTGCTGGTAAGGCCTCTGAGCAACACTTCAGCCAGTGGGTATTCGACTGCAGCTCCCTTGTCGATTATGTTGTTGCTGATGTTGTCATAGGTGTGGATAATAGGTTTCAGGCAGATGTTTCCATATTACAGCTGGTTTTTGCATAGTCGTTCCAAGTACAATATTGTATACATATGAACTTAGCTCTCAGGGTGGTTGAATGTGTCTTTCTGTTCCTCTATCAACCGCTTCCAGTGCTCCTTCAAATATCCATTCATCACTTGCTTTGTCTCCTGGCATGATTCTGGGCACTAGTAATGGATGGTTGCAAGACAGCTTTGGCTGCAGGGTTGGTTGCAGTGTGAGATGCAAGGCCATCATATTGTTCACAGAGCTTCGTAACATCTCTCTTTGTTCAGACTTGGGTATATATGGTTACTGGGAGCGGTATTTGTTGCTCTTCCGTAGTGATGGCAAGGGCCAAGCAATTGATGAATTGCCTATAACCTTGCACATGCTTGGATGAGGTGTTGGTGGATGATCCAGTGTTGTAGCAGGATCCTTTGTTGCTTGAGGGTCCCACTCTATAAGAACCGGCATGGCCACTGGAACTGATGTGGGCAGAAGTAGATCAGATTTGCTCAGTTGACAATTTGATCTGTACCACAGTAGTCATTTTGAGATCAGATTGTGGTTTATGTCATGAACTGGCAGCAATCAGTTATCAAAGGTCAATTGTTTGTTTGTGAGTATTTTGAATGGGAGGTGGAACAATTGGAGCACTTTTTGTGGTAAGGCCTGTCTTTCTTTCTTTCCTTAGCCCAGCTTCACCACCTCCCACATTCTACTGTCTTAGCTTCCTGCCATGTCATGGATCTTTAGTATTCTATTTACCGCGGCATCCACCCTCCTCGTCTAATAGTATCCTAATTGGCATTCTGCATAATCCTACCAGCACCGTCAATGGTATTTCTTTGGATTCCTTCGCATCAGTGTCTTCGTTATTGTTGGGGTGATGTCGTGTACTGCATGAAATGTCTCGTCATTGAATATGGTCAGTGTCTATTTGGTAAGATGGTGTTGGCTGCGAGGTTAGTGCCTGCTATCCAAGTGGTATGTTGGTGCCTCCTCCTCAGTGATTTTCTTGGCCTGAGGTAGATTCTTTTCCTGCTGGGGTTCGGATAGTGCCAGTTCATTGGTAACTATGATGGCATATGGTAGGTACCTCTCGCATTAACACCGTCAATATACCCTGTGTACTGTGGCCAGCACATGAATTAGACATTGTTAGTACCACCCCAAGAGTCATCACCATTTCCTCTGGCGTTCACACAACTTGCAGGATATATATCATTCAGTTAATGCTTCTCGGTGTATGCGCCTGCATTAGCTTGCAGGTTTCTTCCCCGGTATTTTCTGCTCAGGTTTCTGAAGCAGACTCCACCATCGGGCTCCATTTGTAGTTGAACAGGGGAACTACAATGCAGAAAGTCTACAACCAGCACTGTGGCGCACCTTACATCGCATTGATAGGAATTGCTTATGACTGAGTCCTTTAGCTCGCAGCCTGGTGGAAGAGATTCAGACAATATCATAGGGTACCCAGCAAATAGGAGACCCACAAACTGCATGAATCTATGAAGACTCAGTATCAGTGTGTGGGACCAAAACCTGAGAAACATAGATGGTGTATTGTGGTGTAGGGTAAGATGGTTTCCATGTACCATGGAGTTGACCAAAGATATTGACTCCCCATCGACCAGTTCACACCCATTATCAGTGTATTGCCATGCATCGAATGCTGACTGCCCCTGCCAATGTGATCATTGGTGGTCAGGAACAGATGGTCGCACAACACCACACTGACAGTGTACTCTGACGTAAAGCTTGGACAGGTAACTCTAACACAACGCTATGACAGGTCACACTGGCACAACACTCCAACACATCACTCTCACACAATGCCCTGACAGGCTACTCAGACATGATTTTCTGACAGGTTACTCCATCAGCCAAATCCTATCCTAAAAAGTAAAGTGCCAGGATTATATTTCTGTTGATAACTCCTTACATTACTTGAGATCTTGCAACATTCGTGGTTACACAATCTGCCAACCATACCAAAGTACTCACATTAGTGTAAGTCAGTACACTTAGTGTATACCACCTATCTATTGCTGAATCTTGTGAATTGTAACATAATTCTCACACGATACTCTCTCTCCAAGACGAACATGTATTTACATCAGTTCGAAGCATATTATTGTTGAAACTCTGTGTTCAATGCAATGGCCATACATCTCAGCTATCGGGATAAAGCAGTTTGAACAGTCATCTAGAGATAGAGGCAGTCGACAGGGTCCAACCAATTCTTTCTCAGCTGATTTGGTAGGGATGTGAGGAAATCACCAGATAGAGCCAGTAGGACTGATACGAACAACTACCCATCGGACTACATGTCATGAAATACCTAACCCAGAGTGCTTCTTTCCGAATATTCAAAGATACCTACTTCGGCACTTTGGTGTGCCCCACGACAACTCATATTTACCCCCAACCATGTGCAGTGTCAGGATACTATACTACTTGTAATACCATATTCGAATTGTATGGCCCTTCTTTTGATAACCCCTGTATCCGGTCCGCAGCCATTGCACATGGAGCACTGGTGGAGAGCATTTGCAGGACGTGAGAGGGTACTCCATTTTCCACAGTGTCTGTCACATTTGTTCTCATTGCATTGACCATGATACTTTGTTGTATGAAGATCCAGCGCTATGGGGGGATTTGCAGTGCAACACTCCGGAATGGGTGTGAGGGAGAATTCACTGCATGGTTCCGTATAGGGTTTTGTGGGCAAGAATTCTGTCAGGACCATCATCGGATTACTGAAACTTAATCAAGTGCTATGATATCAATTCTACCTTATTGAACCAATAACTCACTCGGAACATGGAGATGTTCAGTCAACTTTTGACTCTGATATTAGAGCCAAACCATATGCAGTATAACATTGACTCTGACCATTACCTTTACTCTGACAATTACCTAAACTCAGAAACCTTTCCAAACTCCAACAACCACTCTACTTGGATATGGAAAGCAACCCCACCAAAACTTCAGCATTACTGTAACTTTCACTTGAGAGACTCCATGTGTGTGGTATTGCATTGACTGTGACAATCACCTTCACTCTGACAATCACCCTAAATCTGACAATCACCCTAACTCTGACAATCACCCTAACTTTGACAATCACCCCAATTCTGACAATTACCCTAACACTGACAATCCCCATAACTCCGACCATTCCCCTAACTCTGACAATCCCCCTAACTCTGACAATTCCCCTCACTCTGACAATCACCCTATCTCTGACAATCACCCTAACTCTGACAATCATCCTAATTCTGACAATCACCCTAACTCTGACAATCACCCTAACTCTGACTATTCCCCTAACTCTGACATTCCCCCTAACTCTAACAATCCCCCTAACCCTAACAATCCTGCTGACTCTGACAATCCCCCTAACTCTGACAATCACCCTATCTCTGACAATCACCCTAACTCTGACAATCACTGTACCTCTGACAATCACCCTAACTCTGACACTCACCCTAACTCTGACAATCACCCTAACTAACAACTACCGTACTCGGATATCAAGATCAACCTTGCCTATGTGGTAATTATGTCAACTCTGGCATGGAAGAGACAATGTATGCAACATTATCTCAACAGTGAGAATGAACTTGATTATGAAACTGTTTCAACATAACTTCAATATTCACATGGATCATATCTCTGACAGTGGAATACATATTAATGGGTCTACATTCAACTGTAACAACATTGGTTTTAAGTGTTGGAAAATAGAAACGTACAATGTTATGAATAAGGACGAGGCATGGATTCTGCGTAAATGCAACACCGCCGCACCCAATGTGATTCTGCACAATCATATGCAACACACTCAATTGTAATTTGTTTCTAATTTTGGTACAGTACCTGCATTGGTTATAGAATGCCTGAAGGAAGCTGTGGCCACAATGATTAAAATCCCAATGGCAGGTCCCAGGGCTGCAGCATCCACAGCCTCAAAGATTAAAACTCTAGGGCCACTAGCTGTGGCACTAACTCAAATGACAATGTCTAATAACAGTTCCAATCCAGGGGCAATAATTTCAAATAATAGATGGTTCGAAGGCCTTTAGATCAGTGACTGTTATGACAAAAATAATGAATCATGATTCCCACATCAATGATTCTGCATATTGAACTACAGCAGGTACACTTCCAGTGGGATCAACCAAGGAGGGGTAGTAATGAATCGAGATTAAAATTTGTATCTGACTACATTATGTCATAAGCACAAATAACTAGTCCACCTAGCTACCAGTGACAGGTTAGTAAGAATAGAAAACACCAGCCCAGCATTTCACTCTGACTATTTCTACTTGTGAACACCTAGTTCATCTGATGTCTAGCCACACGCACATTGACATTGAAATGCGCAGGTCTGAATCAACCAACTAACTAAGAATTCCCAGGTGCAATTTACTGCACTTTGTCCTGACAACCTGGTGGTGGGTAACAACTTCACCTGCAGTCAACATTCAACTCTCTAGCTGATGATACACAGTTATTACTATCATCCTATGACACTCTGCCAGGGGTATAGGAGCACTTGCTCTAGCAGGGACAAGAAACATTCCCTTACTGCTCCTGACTTCAAACAACTTGACTGACCATGTTAATACCTTGATGCAAATGTGGAATTGGTACCCCATCGATACTGGCTGTCAGCAAAAGCGTCAGATTTGGGTTATCCAGGTGTGAAAAGATAGGTAGCACATTGCCCACTATCCATTTTATTGCAGAATTTTAAGCAACAACCCTACCCAGTTGATGTTGAAAAAGTGTCAGAGGCAAGCTGCCTGAATACATACAAAAATATGTTGTACGGTGGCTGGTGCTCGACTAGTCAAGTGTGCCCGGGCGTATACAAAAGTGTGTCTATTCTGTCGTGTAACGAGACATGTCGCGTCCACATAAGGTCGATCGATGACTAATGGCGCTAACTACAAAAGAGGCAAGATACATCGTAGTCCTTGGCATAGTGATATCCGTACTCCCAATCAGCTCAACACTCCTCCAGGACGGCTATCACGTCCGTTTCAAACAAAAAACAGAAAACAAAAGAGAAGAGGAGCCAATCAAACAACGTGGATCTCCTCGAAACAAGCGTGCCCAAACAATTTACTTTCAGATGGCAGTCTCGATGCCTTTTCCATTTCCAATTCCGATACCATTCCCACGACCATTTCCGAGGCCATTCCCAAGTCCAAATCCGATCATTCCCATTGCAGCACACTGTTTCAAGATGTGGGGTTTCGGCAGTGGCTTTGTGAAGCAGTCGGCGAGCATCTCAGCAGTCAGTACGTAGCTCAAGTCGATCTCTCCATCTCTGGCCATATCTGCAGCAAGATAGTACTTGGTCGCAATGTGTGCAACTGCATTGCCACGGTAGATTCTGTTCTTGATGCTCACGATCAGCGACTGTGAATTGGAGAATACGTGAGCGATCGTCGGCATGCCGAGCTCGTTCAAGAGATGCGAGATCTGTGTGAGTCTCATACAGCCTACTCCGAAGGCATACTATTCGGCATCGGTCGTGGACTGGGCAGTCAACTGCTGTTTTCTCGATCTCCAGTTGACCGCTCCTCCGAAGGTGATGACCAGTCCACTTGTTGATCTATAGTCATCCGGGCATCCAGCATACTCAGAATCGACATAACATCCAAGTGCGCCTTCTCCTTCTCCTCCGAGTGGTCCTCCGAAACGCAGACACGAGTCCATCGTACCGTTGAGGTACCGAAACACGCGCTAGTGAGCGACCATTTGGTCATTGCTCGGGTCATGATTGTACCGGCTGAGGACACCGATGTCATATGCGATATCGAGCCGATTGTCGGTCATCGCGTACATAAGGCTTCCAATCATCGATTGATATATGGTCGGATCGCAGGCTTCTTCGTCGGGCTTCCTCTTGTGAAGCTTCATGGTCATTGGCGTGGCAACTGGTCTGGACTCATCCATTCTGAACTTCGCCAAGATCGTCCGAATATAGCTGTGCTGATGGATGTTGATCGTGTGATGCTCCCGATTGCGTTCGATAGTCAGGCCGAGATGGAAAGAGACACTCCCAAGATCATGCATGCGGAACCTCTTCTTCATCTGATTCTTGATCAGCCCAATGAAGCCCTCGTTACCAATGATGAGTAGATCATCAACGTACAGAACGACTGCAGCAAAGATGTCTTGATCCTTATTACGGAGCACGAACAGTCCTCCATCGACAAGAGATGCCCCGAACCCAATCGAGATCACGAAGTCCTCAAAAGTGCCATACCAAACATGCGAAGACTGTTTCAGGCCATAAAGAGACTTTCCTAAGCGGAGTACCATCTTCCGCGAAGTCTTTGTTAATCTCCCTGTTTGGAGCAAACGACAATATCCCTGCGGCGGGTGCATATAGATCTCTTCCTCCAAGTGAACTCCCAAGAAAGCCGTGCATACGTCCATTTGATGGATCTCGAGATCGTAGTTGGCAGCGATTCCGAGTGCCAGCCTAACTTAGCCCAAGCGAGCAGTCAGTGCATACGTAGCTTGGACGTCGATGCCTTCTATCTGGTGATTTCCTGCACAGACTAGCCTGGGCTTGAACCGCTGCACGTTGCCTGCTCCATCGCGCTTGATCTTGAATACCAAGTGACTTGGCAAACCCTTTCACCCTTCCAGAAGCTCCACGAAATCTCCAAAGACTTGATGCTGAACAATTGCATCGAACTTTTCTATCATGGCCGTAACCCTCTGCTCGGCGAGCGGAGACTCGGTTGCTGCTTTGAAAGACTTTGGATCGTCGATGCCATCCTCATTATCATCAGAGATCGCAGCTGCAGCGTAGATGGGAATCATATCCTCCAATTCCTCAACTTCGAGAGCCAATTGTGCAGACTCTGCCAACGTATCCTTCCCAGCGCGGTTTCAGTGACTACCATCGGCCGGCGGCTTCAATGCATCTCGCTGTGACGTCTCAAGGCCAGCCAATTCTCATGACTTCGTCCTTGGCTTTGGAGGATGCGGAGGTAAATCGTCGTCCAATGGCTCCTCCGTTTGCCGTTCGGAATATCCATCTCCGGTCGGCTGCGAGGTTTCAGATTGCTTCCTGGTGGGTGTGGGTTCCACGAGGACATCTCTATAGAAGTGCTCGTTCAAGATCACGTCATCTGCAGCATTCGGTGCTGTGTACCACATTGCTTCTCTGAATACCACGTCTCGGGAGCGGTGAAGCGTCTTGGCCAATGGATCGTATACGATGTACTGCTTAGTCGATATGCTGTACCCAACAAATATGCCGGGAGTGGCTCTGTAATCCAGCTTCTTTCGTTTCTCTTTCGGAACGTGCACGAAAGCCAAGCATCTGAACACACCGAGGTGCTTCAAAGATGGCTTCCTTCCGGATCCATGCCAGGCCTCGTACAGAGTCCTGCTGACTACCGATCGCGTCGGAGTGCGGTTCTTGGGATAGACTGCCACTGAGACTTCAAAGGCCCAGTACTTCTTCGAAAGTCCGGCATCGTCCAGCATGCATTGTATGCGCTCCATGATCGTGTGGTTTGCCCGTTCGACGACTCCATTCGTCTGAGGAGTGTAAGGCGTAGTCGTTTCCTTTATTATGCCCTCCAATTTTAGGTATTCTGCGAATTTCTTTGAGGTATACTCACCGCCTCCCTCTGTACGACATCACTTCACTTGCTTGCCCGACTCCTTTCCTCTAACAGCCTTCCATTCATTGAATTTCTACAGGGCTTCCGACCTGTACTTTAATATGTACTCATCCATAAGCCTCATGTCGTCGTCCATGAAGAGCGGCATATATCGACCTCCTCCGATCGCTGTTTCCAATGGACCGCATATGTCCGAGAGCACAAGCTGCAGAGGCTCAGTAGCACAGGAGGTCGTGGGAATAAAGGGCTTTCGCGCTCATTTGCACTTGATGCAGCTCTCGCAATCGCACTTCTTGGTCATCTTCTGAGCGTCGGCAACGACCTTTGGCAAGATCTCCAAAGCCTAGAGACTGACGTGTGCCAGGCAGCGGTGCCATAACATCCGCTTCTCTGCATCATCCCGAGATGCATGCCCAGTTGTCTTAAGTGCCAGCAGGCAGCTGTCATTGTTGATATCGGTGTATTCGGTCAATCCCGCAGATCGATCCAGAATGTGATCCAGAACGAATAGCCCATCGACCTGACGTGCAGTGGCAATCAACTTGCCATGGCGATTGTAGACATTGAGACCGTAGTGATTCACCGGTTCGACTTTGACGTCCTTGTCCATGATCTGAGACTGGGAGATGAGATTGAACGATCCCGGCAAATGCACCACTTCTTGAAGTATGATTGTTTCCGTCTTTCCATCTGGTAGTTGACAAATCAACCTAACACTTCCATATCCAGATGCAAACGATGTGACCCCATTGTATCCCTCCACCTGCTTCGTATTCGGAGAATATCCGGTGTAGGTGATGAACCTTGATCAACGGCTGGAGATGTGAGTCGTGCATCTGCAATCGATGAACCAATCACTGGATGAAGCACTAGAGCTGGCCACCATCCAATAGTTCTCGATCGAAGTGGTGAGAGTCGAAGTAGCCGATCTTTCGGTTGATGCTTTTGGTGCAGTGTCAGCAGACTCTGGAGGATCGCCGTGTTGCTTGCTCAAGCAGTTCTCGGTGGGATGCCCTCGCCGCTGGCAATGAAAGCACTTCCGGAAATCCGTCTCTTTCCTATCGTTGTCTCCCTTATTATCTCTCTTGTCCCTCCTTGGACTTTTGCCGCCTTTACCGGCTTTACCGCCATTACCACCACCTTTGCCACCCTTCTGTGCAAAGAGCAGAGCTTCTGGAGCGAGCCCATTCTCTCTCTTGATTGCAGCTTCCTTTTCGACAAGCTTGGTGATGATCGCATCGGGGGTGGAGGTCATCGTAGCATTTTTGTCCATCATGAGCTCCAAGAAGACATTCCACTCGTCGTTCCTTGGGATTCCGCAAAGGAGGTAGACGATGTGCTCGTGCTCACTGATCTTGGCGATTGTCTTTGCAGAGTCTGTAATGGTAGCATCAGTGACAGTGGTCGATGGCCCAGCGCAGAGATTGTAATCCTTGACTTTCCGATCGATCTGCGATCTGTAGTTGTCAACATCCCCATTGTCCTGTAGCTTGATGCTCCAAAGTTCTTCCCTAATCTCGAAGATGTCGAGCTTCAGCTTTGACTTGTAGGCTGATGATACCTTTTCCCAAAGCGTCTTCGCATCGTCGACGACTGTATATTCCGCCTGAAACATCAAACTTCTTGATTCCCATTGTCAGAATCTCAGGCACTTCCTTCTAGGTTTCCTCGATCTGTTTGTCAACATCGACTGAGTACAGGTCGTCGCTAACAGTGCTGCCAAAGAATGGATCTCGGGCAATGTCCCACCAATCCGTTGGCACCCCAATGTCACCCACTCTATGCTTTGCCAAGAGGCCAATTTCGAGGGGGGACCTATTCCGCTTTTCCATTGAGGTGTTGCCTAAGTCAGAGAGGTTGCACAAAGTCAAATCCACTAAGGAAATGGTGCTCTTACCTGCTGAGCATAGTGCTTCTGGTTCCCAGGAGGAGTGTCATGGGGTGATTGCAATGACTATGTATTGTCAGCTAGAGAGTGTAATGTTGGATGCAAGTGTGGTTATTACCCCCACCAGGTTGCCAGCAGAAAGAGTGATCGATTGCGCCTAGGTACTGTCAGTCATTGTGGGGGTGGACATTTCTGCTTGTACTTTCCCGCCGCTGATTATTGGATGAACTAGGTGTTCGCCAGTGGCATCAGCCAGAAACATGTCCGTCCGGGCGGTAATGCTCCGTCAGAGTGGATGCGCTCTCTCAGAGCCGTCAGAGACACCCTGGTGGCAGACTACTCAGGGCCCAGCGCCAATACGATGCGTCGCGTTGCATATCTCCCTCCAATCGCAGATTGGCCATGTTTTCTTGCTCTGTCATTATCCTATTGTAAACGAACACTGAGGCGTTGTGGCCAACTGTGACCATACGTCAGAATGGGTTCATTGGGTATATCAGCACAATGTGAATCAGTCAGGAAGCCACGCGCAGGGTACCATAAGCACAAGGAATTTCGTCTATCATATTCGTCTTTGTTACAGTCACAAGAGTCGCTACCTCATAATATGTCATGCATTGTTTAAGTATCTCTAAATATATACATACAGTCAATCTGGCCGGAGATGGTATTCGAGCATGATCGGAGGAGGATCTGGAGCGGTTCTAGATCGAGGAGTGTAAGAAGAAAGTGGGAAGGTATGATACTACTCGGCCATGAGAATCCACGCAATTGCGTGGATCTCGGGATGAGCGAGTGAGACCAAAAGTTGGGGAAGAAAGAGTGTGTATTTTCATTTTATGATGAGATCAGGTGAAAATGAGATGAGGTGAAAATGAGATGAGGTGAAGATGAGATGATGTCTATCTACCCAGGGGTCTCCAGAATATGTACTCCCCGTCGCTCAGTCCACCTCCGTTACCCCTGAATCTCCATACACCTGCCGTCGCTCATTGGCAATGTACTTGAAGGCCGTCATTGAGCGAGTTATGAGTTGCATCGGGAGGCTGAGATCGAGTGAACTCATAGATGCACTTGGAGGCCGAGATCGAGTGAACTCAGAGATGCACTTGGAGGCCAGGTTCGAGTGAATACTGATATGCACTTGGAGACCAAGATTGAGTGAACTCAGAGAAGCACAGGGAGGCTGGGAGTGAGCGAGTTTAGAGATGCACTTGCCGGCTATGATCGAGCAAGATGGGAGGAGTACTTGGAAGCGGTCCACTTGCAGGGAGGCGCAATGGCAGCTGAGACTCTATTCATTGGTTAACTTGTAATTGTGGGAATGTAGAGAGTTCAGCAGAACAACATCTGCCGAGAGATGGGGAACTGGCCGGGAGCGGGAGACTGTCGATCTTGGGATGATGCTGTACTTGATGTATGCCGTACTCAGTGTTAAGTGATGATCATGGCATGGAGAGATAGAGAGGGATGACTCAACTTCATGTTCTTAGGTGATGGTAGAGTTGAGCAGAAGAAAGAGAGAGATCAGAGGAAATGTGGGAAATCATCATGAGAAACTGGGACTTAAGAGAATTTCATGTGCGGGTCAATTTACCATCCCCGATGCGGCATGTACGAGTCCCGATCTGGCGTGTAATAACCCTAATACGAGGTGTTATTAACCCGATCAGGCAAGTCGTACCCCTGATTTCTCAGGTCTGCTCGTATCCTCCATATTGTTCTCGTCTTCATCCCTCATCTCTCTCTTCCTCGTCCACAACTCTACCATCATTGCAAGTACCAAAAGTTAAGTCATCCCTCTCTATCTCTCCATGCCATCATCATGAGTTAACACCGAGAGCAGCATATGCCGAGTGCAGCATACACCGAGTACAGCATAGACTGAGCACAGCATACACCCAAGATTGTTTGTCGTCTCTTCATTCTCACGATTTCATAAGAGCTTCAAAGGTAAAGTCACCTTGTCACATTCCCACAGATTCGAGTTAACTAACCGATGAATAGAGTCTCAGCACCTGGCGCGCCTCCCATCGACCGCCTCTAGATTGAGCACCTCGAAGTACACCTCTAATCCCCCTCGATCATAGCCTGCTGCAAGTGCATCTCTGAACTCGCTCGATCACAGCTCGGAGTGCATCTCTGAGGTCACTCGATCTCGGCCTCCAAGTGCATGTCCAAACTCGCTCGATCACGGCCTCCCAGTGCATCTGTGAGTTCACTCAATCTCGGTCTCCAATTGCATCTCCAAACTTGCTCGATCACGGCCTCGGAGTGTATCTCTGTATTCACTCGATCGTGATCTTCTGGCACACCTCGAGTTGCTCTCAATCACCGTGTGCTGCCAGTCCAGATATACCTTGCGTAGATAGGTAGCTATATAGATACATAGATACATAGATAAGAATACAAACTGAATGCATAAGTTTTGCAAATCGTTGAATGATAAGTAGTAGCTATGATTTCCAGGCGCACCAGCAGCAGTTCCAAAGATGATTTTCCCAGACTGCTCTACAGTGATTCGACGTGCTCCCAGGTGCTCCCAGGTGCACCTGAAGGCCACTAGATCAGGCCAGTAAACACTGGGAGAGGTATGTATGCAATGCGAGTTGCGACACATTGCCTGGGCGACGGGAAGCATGTTATTCTACGTCGGATGGTACGAGGTTTCGTTAGAGCCGTCAGAGCCGTCCGGAACACCCGGGTGTTTCTTACGGAAACTAGAGTTGTTGCTGACGGGACATAGTAAGGCGAACACAGCGATGGTCATTTCCGCTCCAAGCAACAAGTCGCTGGCCGGTGAAAGTCCTAGATGATCGCACCCAGAAAGTGTTTGTCAGACACACAAGTTGAGCTGGATGCGTCATTACTCCTCCTTGTTTGATCAAACCGGAAGATTGACTACAGCTACTCGATTTGTGGGCTCCTCGCTGTGCGGATCGCAGATTGTTGTCTTCGTCATCACACTCAGTCATCTGCTGGCCTTTCAATCTGTTGTTACTGCCTTCATCCCCATCAGATTGGTCGTGTTGACGGCAATTTCCATTGGAGTGAGTCCCCAGGCTACTGGTTCCAGTGATTTGATAGTCATTGCGGCTGCTGCTTCCCCGGGACCTGTCACTATGATATTGATCAGTGCGGCCACAGCTGCATCCCAGATTTTAGGGAACAGTTGCAGGTTCTGCAGCCAGATTTGGGTCCGTTTGACCTTCTGTGAGTTGGATGTTGGTGTGCAGGTTCACGTTGGGTGTATTGGATTTGCATGTACTAAGAATCCATGGCTTGTCACCATCGATTTTGTAGTGCATTTCTATCTCCCGTCACCGGAATCCAACATTGACAGAGTTGAAAATTGACCTAATAGTATTGGTTCCCATGTCAGAGTTATGATCCATGTGAAAGTCGAAGTTATGCTGTAAATGTGTCGGAATCAAGCATATTGTCAGAGTTGGGATTATTCTATCTATGTTGGGTCTTTCGTTTTAGATTTGAAGTAATTACCATTTAGGCAAGGTTGGTTCTGGTGTCAGAGTATGGTAGTTGTCAGTTAGGGTTATTGTCAGAGTTAGGGTGATTGTCAGAGTTAGGGTGATTGTCAGAGTTAGGGTGATTGTCAGAGTCAAAGTTATAAAGTGTATGTTGGGTCTCCCAAGTCAAAGTCAAAGTAATGCTGGATGATTGGTGTGGTTGCTTCCTGTCTCAGAGTAGCATTATTGTCAGCATTTTGGAAATTGTCAGAGTTAAGGTAATTGTCAGAGTCAAAGTTATACGATATATACTGGGTTCTCCTAAGTCAAAGTTGAGGTACTACCGTATTGTAGATGGGTTTACTTCCCACCTCTGGTTAGGGTGGTTGTCAGAGTTTGGGAAATTGTCTGAGTTAATGTAATTGTCAGTGTTACACCGTATACATCTGATCTCCCATGTCAGGGTCAAAGTTATACTGGACTTTCCCATGTTCGGAGTAGGTTATATAGGTTCCAGAAGTTAGCATTGATTATATACTGCTTTGTCAATGTTCCGTAATCTGCTAATCTTCCCAACCATATTCTTGCCCACCAACCCTTCCTTTGGGCCACACTATGAGAACCTTCTCCAGCAACCACTCAGGGATCTCGCTGTGCAGATACCACTACACAAGAGGATCTCGATATGGCACAGTATGGTTGTCACTGCTATGCCAGTCGAAGGGGCTATAACAGTCGCATATGGTGTGCTCTTGCAGATCCTGCCAGATCTCACCACAGGTGCTCCGCAGGCAATGGCTACTGACCTGACCAGAAGGTGAACAAAATGAAAGCCTTATACTTTGAATATTCCATTGCAAGCAGTATAGCATTATGACACTGCACATGGTTGGAGGTTGACGGGATCTGCAGTGCAACTCTCCAATGTACATGAGTAGGTACCTACCATTGTTCAGGAGGTAAGTTGCCCGGTTCAGTGTTGCATGATGTATATCCCTATGGGCAGTAGTTTGTGTTAGTTAGTGGGTAGTACCCGAAATCACTACAAAGGCAGCTGAGAAGGGTTGGGTTTGACCTTGCAGGCAACTCGTATGCCATATCTGGCTCGTGACTACTAGTTTTCAAGGAACTGAAGTAGAGTAAGTAGTTTGTGTTGGCCGTACGAAATTGGCACTGCCCTTAATTGAAGATTAGGATGTAATTGTCAGAGCAATCTGTCAGAACAATCTGTCAGAGCAACCTCATCAGAGCAACCTTTTCAGAGCAACCTAGTCAGAGTGGCCGGGTCAGAGCACCCTTCTCAGAGTGACCGGGTCAGAGCGACCTTGTCAGAGTGACCAGTTGAGAGCGACCTTGTCAGAGCAATCTTGTCAGAGCGATCTTGTCAGAGCAACCTTGTCAGAGCGACCTTGTCAGAGCAACCTTGTCAGGGCAACCTTGTCAGAGTGACCTGGCTGAGCAACCTTGTCACAGTCGAGTTGTGCTTGCTTGGCATATTATATGCACAACTGCACCACGCAATTGAAATGGATGACTCCATGTCACTGAACCATTGTAGTTTACAGTGTGGCTCCGGGATTGGTTAGCTGAAACAAAGTCATGGACTCATTGGAATTCACGGTGTGGTAGTTCTGCTGATCTTGGCAACTGTATGTTGGGAGTGTGTAGTATGTATATAGGTTGTGGAGTAGTATGGTGGCACCATGACAGGCACTAGAATTTGTACTCTCATACAGCATAGAATTCCATTCTCTCCCCACGACGTTCTCTACCTAACTACCATCCAATGCCTGCTACAAGTCGCCAGTGCTTCCAAAGCATCAGATAGTGCTAGTCCAACAATAATATATCGGTTAACGAGAGGACGACAATGGCAGCCCCTGAATGTTTTTGCTTTGCAGCAATGTCCATCAAACACCTCCGAAGTCACATTGGTATTTGAAAGAGTTAAAGTATCGTACTGCAGAACTGTGAGTGTCTCTCATATCTCTGAAGTGAATACACACTAACAGTAAACTTGAGCCGATGACTGGGTGGCATGGATATCTCATTCGATAGCACAAATGTGCATCCACACCGCATATGTATCGTGGTCCCGTCTTCATCTATTGTGGGGTAAGTCTTCGCTATTTTCGGTACTACAGGATTTCGGTACAGTTCAATGTCAACGTGTCTCTTCAGTAAGCTTTTAACAAGTAATGAAGTCATCGTTCATTGTCGCCTTGACTGTAGAGCGCTTGCTGTGCAATATGCTTGAAGAGCGCTTACAAATAGAGATTTTGCATGGTTAATTGATGAAGACTTTTTGTCGGTTACACATGGTCATAGCAAACTGTTTGGGGAGTCGCTGTCGGAGTGGTTGTCAGAGTGTTGTCACAGTTGTTGTCAGCGTGACTCTGTCAGAGCGGCTGTTGTCAGAGTGGCTGCTGTCAGAGTGGCTGCTGTCAGAGTGGCTGCTGTCAGAGTGGCTGCTGTCAGAGTGGCTGCTGTCAGCGTAGCAGGTGTCAGAGTCGCAGTCAGGATGGTCGGCAGTCAAAGTCAGTAACTGAATTACTCCATTCGTTGGTACTAGTAATGTATACAGCTCAAAACCTTCCAAAATGTCCACTGTGAGAGAACTCAACAGCTACGCAAATCCCAGAGGGGCGAACTCGGAAACCCGAACAGAGACCAAATCTGTCAACCTGAAAGAGACATCCGAAATCCAAGAACCAACTGAAAAGGAAAAAATTTGCCGAGCGAAAAGTGGAAAGCATAGAAACCTTACAAATTAACTAACATCCATTATTACATCTTTACATTGACCAATCACAGCAGACTGGAGTGCCTGTGGGGAAATCTTTCCAATCAAAGTGTCATATACTTGATCAGCATCGGGATTCATGTGCTCACTGGCAGCATTCTAGGGCATCCCCTGCGCATATAGCATTGGTGATGGTTTCATCTGCTGGGTGTTTTCGATCAAATGATCAATCATGGTGAGGTTTACCAATCGAGTTGTGTGTTGTGTTTGCTGCTGAAAAATCTGCCAGCCACGCAACCATGCCTGATGTTGCATTGTGTAACTTATACCCCGTCCTACCGGGAAGGAATTTTGGCAATTATGATGTAGGCTCAAGCCCTCATTGCTTGTCTGATAGGCCAAGACAAGGACCCTCACCTGCGCACAGTTGATAAATGACTTCTTCATGGAGGCATGCGCATTGGCACTCAATGAGCTATGCATAGCAAAACACTTGCAGCCTAAGAGGCGGCAGTACTGTGGACAGTTAGTATGATTATAATACACAGAGTACATGTCAGAGTTCACTGTCAGAGTTGATGTGTGGCAGAGTTGAATGTCAGAGTTGGTATGAGTGGCAGAAAGTGGGATTGTGAAGGAGTGCTGACCTGTTTGATGAGCCATTGGGTAAGTGGCCAATATACCCACAGAATCACCATTTCTCCATTGTCTGTTGCTGTCAAGGTGTTCCAGAGAAAGTGGTTGAGCCAAGCCAACTTTGGAGTCGCAAACTGCAATGCTGCCTCGATCCGATCATGGGTTATACACTTGAACTTCTGAGCCAGAGGTTTACAGTCTGTCTTTGCTGGGAAAGACTTTGCACACTCAGCATTAGCCGTCCTCAGCATGTTCAGGTTGGGTCTCCCTGTTGTATCAACCGCGGAACGTAATGACCAGAACGTTATCAAACAAGCTATTTCGGGATCAATCGAGGAAGGGCCCAGTATAAGCACTACGGAGATATGGAGATTCAACCGCCAATGAGGGCCAAATGGCCTCATCTTCCCCATCATTGTAGCCTGCACAGAGTCAACCCCACTGATTCTCTCTCTACTGGTTAGGGGTTCTCCTCTCACAGCGGTAATGATATATGAATGGATTGCAGCAAGTACATGTGATGAATGCACATGACTCATATGCACAACACCTACTAGTGGAGAATCATCATGGTACTCAGTCAAGTGATCCTTAGCGGGATTACTCTTGAGCTCCAGGTCGATCAATTAGCAACAAGCACACTTGCACTAGCGGATTCACTTATGATGATGCAATTATGTTGCCATTACTGGGAAGTGAAAAACGTTCAGCAGTGCGCATAATTATTGGCCACACCTACTTTATCTTGTCTAGCGGGACATCACACAGTTAAGTTGGGCTTCCGCAGAATTATGTGTGAAGCAGACGTAACTCATGATGCAAGTAAGAGGGATCCGCAAGCCCACATACTGAGTGGTGGGAACACCTTGCGGCACTGCCCGGTCTATGGAAGGTCAAGACCTAAGCATGCAGTGTCTGAGGGATAGATGAAATTGGCTGAAGATAAGAGGCCTGAAGCGACCCTGCTGATTGGTTTGAGTTAGTATGAATTGCAATGTCATACCAGTTTAATATTAGGAGGTCTGCCTGTCGTAATCGACGTTGGCAGTGTCTTGGTTGGTTGCCGATTGAATCTCCGATGCAATGACGAATAGCCAGATTAACCCGAGGCATGTAATTGGGAAGATCTATTAATATATATTGCGATAAGCACTGATAAGACTATGCATCGTCAAATGATCCAACTACTGAATGAATGGGAAGCAAGATGTATTAGTTGAAGTTTTGAGTTGTCATATTAGTGTGTGATATCGTGACATGAGGTTGGCCCTAGCGGGGGCATAATGCATGAACACGACAACCTTGAGGTAATTTGTGGTACTATCAATGAGTCACTTAACTTGATCTCGGCGATAAGGTATCAAGCACACTATTTGTCATTGCGGTAATCAGAAGGCAAGCTTGATCTGAGGATCCAACTATATAAGAACTCACATTGTCCCTGACAATGGGAAGAACCAAGCTCTAGCAGCAATCCACAGTTAGACATTACCAGCGAAGAACACCTTAAAATATTATTAAGAAGTCTATCTATTCAAACTCACAATTACTTCCCTATTTCACCTAGGTCACTGTTCCTCATATGTGTTCGAAGAGATTGACACAATCTCCGTTGGCACATCAAGAGGTGGTCAGAACCTTCGGCGGTCCCGTTTTATATTGCAACAAGCAGGGTTTGACCCATATCTCCCACATACCTTCATACTCAGCAATTCTTGACGGCATTGCATATGATATGAATCAGTACATCACAACCGGGTTGTTACCGTTTGAAGAATTTTCGGAACATCAACCTAGGACGGATGAGAAAGAGTGGCGAGCTCTCAGTAGTGTTACTAGATATGAGGTTTAGTCTTGGGATAAGACGAGGAATAGATAGGCAGCAGTACTTAGTCTAATAAATGTTGTATTGATTATTGGGATTGAAGTACCCCTGTAACACTACCCCTTGTATAGTTACTGTCTACCGAATCAATGTAGAACTGTCCCGCACCAGCGGACTGTGTGAATGTAACAAGTCGGGTAGTTACATGCATAAGAGGGATGTTGATGATGGGTTTGGGGTTCTTGAATGAAATTTGGCTCACCATTGTTTGCTGTTGCATTAGTGTGCATTAAACCATGAATCCTCGCTTCCCAATAGTTTCCTCATAGTGGTGCTGTCTGATTTCAATATCTGATGTTTGCATGGCTCTTCTTAATTTCCTCACTTCACCACTTAGGGGCAACATATACACATCCCAAGTCATTGTTTTGCAGCAAAAAAGTGATCTGAATTCTGGGCCTTTCTTGTACAGATCTGCAACTGGTGTCAACCCTGCACCATGTTCATTACCTGACACATTTCTCCTGTCCGCAACCCAATCATCATCAATGTTGACAGTATCATTCAATGTATCTGGTGGCAGCTGTAGGTTCAACCAGGATAAATTCTCCGGAAAAGGTGGGATCCAACGTAAGTATTCAAAGCCATTTACCAATGGGGTTGCCCTTAAGGTCTATTTGGATTGTGGCTCCACACTGAGTATACAGGATGCCATACGCATATAGTAATCACAGAAATCCATTCTAACCAACGTGCCATTTGTCATCCTGCACTTGCTGATTGGGGTCCCGCTTGTTTTCAACCTGTGGGCCTCATCCAACTGAATGCAAAGAAATAAGCCAGGGCCTCAAGATTTCGAACTGTCAGCTTCCGCTTGGTTGAACCGCTGGGAGAAAGTCTCAACGGTTGAGATTACAACTATTCTCCATGATTTGCCATTAAGAGTGGCTCGATGAGATGCCCTCCGCCAGGAAGAAGTACCAAATAGAGAGGTGCAGTGAAGCCGGTGAACTTAGTCACTACAGCTTCCCATTTGGCCACCATCGGTTTAGCACTATTTCAACATTAGCATGTCATTACTATTGTGGTATGCAAGCCGGTCATACCATAGACGTATTGTTGGGAGGTAAACCTCCCACCATGGTTATCATGGCTCCCTTCTGACCTTCTCGCCCCATTCAACCATTGCTTTGTGGTTGTTCATGTCAATCTCCCATTTCTCAAATCCAGGAGGTGGATTCTCGATTTTTTGTTCATAGACATTAACCTGGTGACATATTAAAGCTAGTCCTGTCAGAGTCTGATGATTTTTAGTGTGGCAAACAGTATATCTCAAGGGCACAGCAGGGTCTAACCTTGCCAGTACTGCAGTGATCTGCCAATGAACCTCCCTTTGCCAAGCTATTCTCCGTCTCTGCCATCCAATTTACAGCAATATTTTGGTGCAGTTGTAACTGGGTGGGTTTGTGGAGCAGCTTGAAAGTTCTGATCTCCATGGTGTTCCCTAACCCTGCCATTGTCTCCTCTAAGGTTTCTCTGTGAATTTCCTGGTTATCCATCTGCTCCGCTAACCTGTGAGTAAAAATTTTCTTCATTCAACATTCTGCCAGCCGCTCTGACAGTGGGCTGAGCTCTGACAGCAACTCTGAGAGCAGCTCTGACAGCAGCCGAGCTCTGAGAACAGTTCTGACAACAGCTCTGACAGCAGATCTGACAGCGGCTGAGCTCTGACAGCAACTCTGACAGCAGCTCTGACCGCAGCTCTGACAGCATTTCTGACAGCGGCCGAACTCTGACAGTAACTCTACGGCTCTGACAGTGAACACTCTGACAAGAACAGGGACTCACCAGTTCACATCGACATTATCCATCTGGTCCGCCTTCTGTTCTTGCCCAACAGGGTTGTTGGCTCCCTCTCGTTCCATTAGGGCAATGTTGCTGAAGTCAGCATCTACATGATCTAATTCTTCACCATTTTGAATCTCAAAATCTTGGTCATGTTCGAAAGACCAGCCAGGGGAATCACGTGATTGTGCATGGTCAGTAATCATCATAATCCCTTGTTTGGAATCGTAATGGTCTTCCGGCATCCCCTGTAGCTCTTCCTTCCCTTTCCCTTCGACATCCTCCTCCATAATATCCAACTCATCACCACCGATTTCGTCTCTAGAACTGTCTAGTGACTCAATCACAAAGTTCTCGCAATCTTGATGCTCTTGTTCACCCCAATGGTCAATCTGCGTTCCAGGTTGTTGGGGTTGGTCTTGATATATTCGATTGCATTGTCAGTGTCATCCACCATGCCCATCCGTGGATGGTAATCAATGTCACCATCAGATGGCCTTCGAAGTCAGGGAACATCAGACAGTCGTCCCAGCTTGATTCATCTACTGAACTGGCAATCAGTGCAAATCTGGACACTTGCCTATCGCCCGGAGTGGATGTTGTGCTTGCCCAACAAGAATCAACAGCCTGCAAGTTGGTTGCTAGATCATATTGCTGAGTAATCGAGGCAACAAGTTGGTCATACCAGTGGGGCACATGAGGATTCTTTGTGAAGTCTTTCAGAACTCGAGGCCACTTTGACTCCTTGACAATATTTACAGGGTGATCATCTGTAATCCATGTGATACATTGATCAATCCGGTCTTCTGTGGCTTTTTGGTATCCATTACCTGTTGAGGTGCCTCTGACAACAGAATGAGCTAGTGAGCTGGTTGCACCGCATGTAGGCCTCCTGGTGCTGATATCTACCAGTGAAATCGTCGAGGGGGCACATGCATCATTCCATCCCAACAAGGGTTGTTGGAGGGCACCACCGGAGCTGTTGATCTTCAATGGGTCGAACCTAGGCGACTGAATATCCCCCGAAACATCCGTGACTAAAGGAGATGGTATTGTGGACAACACTGCCGATTGCATTGTGCCACTACAAGTGGTACTCCCACCCTGTGCAACCAATCTCCCCTTGGTCCAAATGAGATTGAGCTTGAAATTGAGGGTGTGGTTGACCCAACATAAACATCTGAAGTGCGATTATTGATCAGTGTAGTAAGAGAGACCCGAATCTTGTCTAATGAAGTAGCGGATGTGATCTTTCGGGCAGGGCTTGATGCGTTATTTCGCCTTGCAGCAGAGCTCGTTGCAGTCTTTGACATTTTGGCTGGCCTTGATGGGGCTTTCTTGGGTGTGATGGTGGCCCTTCAGTTGACTCTTCTTTGCAAGCATGAGATGAGTATTTGGATTGTACAAATATCATCATCAAGAAGCTTCGTGTCCTGTGCAAGTCCCGGGAGATCTCCAGAGTCATCAGAAAGCATCTCGCAAATGTCAGTTAACTCCTATTTGTCAGGTCGATGTCAGTCATTGTCAAAGACTCAATGTCAGAGACTCAATGTCAGAGACTCAATATCACAGACCCAATGTCAGAGACTCAATGTCAGAGACTCAATGTCAGAGACTCAAAGTCAGAGACCAAATGTCAGAGACTCAAAGTCAGAGACCAAATGTCAGAGACTCAATATCAGAGTCAGATTTTCTAACCTGGTCACGCATCTTTGGTGCACCTTGCACCTCAGTATACAATAACATATTGGTGTATGGTGGGATAGCAGATTTGTCGTGTTTAGTTTTCCATCCTTTGGCCGCTGCAAGGCCTTCAGTGAAAGCTGACTGGCTGCTCACAGCATCTATGTCCTGGGTCATCTTCTTATCACAGAGGTATAGATTTGTTCGGTCCCATTTGAAATGCCGGTAGGCAATGTCTGTGGAACTCGTCGAGGTGCTATAATGATGGTTATTTGGTGGATATGAGGGTCACCAAGAGGAGATGAGAGTTGCTGAGTGGATATGACAGTCATAAAGTTGACATTGATCGATCTGAGTGAATTGGGAAAGATTGAATGAGTTATATACCGACAAGTACTGGATGCACTCTGACCCATGCTGGTTGGGATGACCACTCCAACATGCATTGTTTCTGTGATGTGACTATGCAAGTCGATCAGGTTGAGAAAGCGCCACAGATTGAAGGGAGGAGAGTCTAAAGATGGAAAATACCAGTTAGTTGAGCCAGGTTGGAATGGGTGGATGCAAAAATGTTCGTGGTTTTCTGGAAAGCCGAACACAACGAGGTTGGGAAGGAAGTGACGGGTTGTGGTTTAGAAATGCTGATCCATGTGTGGGTGAAACATCAACTCACACTGTTCTAGATAGGGAAGCCGAAAATGGTGCTTAGAAGCAGAACTTCCCAGCATTCCACACAAGGAAACATTGGGGGCTAAAGATATTATACTCCAAGCCTAAAGATGGTGTGTGTTACAACAATATCATGAGGCTATGCTACCATCCAAGTCTGTTCAGGGTTGGCTGAATATACAGCATTGGAACACATGATAGGAGCCTCACTACAATCAATTTCCTTATTGAAGGCAGATTTGATATACAGAATCCATACTCTCATTTGAGAAAAAGCACAATCAAAATTGCAGATATTATAATTATATTGTATATTCTAGCATAAGATATATATTTATATTTAGCGAATTATTGTGTTATTGTGAATTTCTAATTTATTATTTGAGTAATGTTCAATTAGATAAAGTATACATTTTATTATTACATGAAGGCAATTTCACTGATATCACTAATTACAGCGTATTAATAGCTCAGACTGGATTTCCATAAGTAGTCTTGGTTATACTCCAGTGCTAACAATGTACCATGTGATATTGTTTATTGATAGTAATAGTATGGTAGTTATATTAACTATAGTACAGATTGTACAATAGTGGCAAAACTGTTATTTTTGAATAGAATACCATTGATGCTCTATGGGTAATAGGTAGTGAGAACTAATCTATATATACTGATCAGATGTGTTATTGTGGAGCATTATTCCCAAACACTGTGGTTTTAAGATATAGACAGTATTATCTGATATCTAAAAATACATTAATTTCTAATATAATATATATTCTATATACCATAAATATGAATATTGATTAACTTAGTATCACAATCAGATGTTTATAATCAATAGAATAATACGATATACATATTGATACTGAATGATAAATGAATTGTTCTATCTGCTCTTAATGTAAGTACAAATTATGGATTGACATATACCTAGACTGTTGGCTACATGATCAGGAATACTTGTATACCCTATTTACAAAGTCAATTTTATGTAGATGTCTGCAATAATGCAATAACATATAGTGTATATAACTGAAATCTTGTACATCTAGTAACTTACAGGAAATAATATCTCTGGAAAAGAATGAATACATTTCACTGGCTTCGGACCATTAATTTGTAAAGTCGGAGCATTTCAGAGCACAGCTCATAGTACAATTTGACATGCATTTCCACGCACACAAGCTTGAAGAGTACATATGGAAAGAGGAGCGATGATCTGCAGAGCAGAGGAAATCAATTGTGAGATGGTATCAGGTACTGGATTACTTAAAATACATATTTCAATAAATGCTGGTAAATGTGTATATATTATCACAACTTCTCTTACTTTCACAATAACAACTTGCTAAATACTGCATTTGATGTTTTCTCAGCTGCTAATGTACAATTGGTACCAAGTGAAGTCGATATCTGGATTGAGAATTGGCTATTTCTTATCACCATATCATATGAACAGAATTTTTCAGCAGTAATTTGTTTTTAATCTATCTTGTAGATTAAAGTGAATCTGCGTTATTCCTACTGGGAAAAGGTATTAGAGAGTTAATATCATAATTACGAAATATTTGTGATATCAATGGCAAGGGGTATCTCTTTATATAGATTCTAAATGTAAAATCAATCTGCTATAGAGTGTATGACAATTACCCCCTATAATATGAAAATTATGAAACGTATGAATTTAAAAACCTTATTCTCCAGATAGCAAAGTTATACCATTCATGTTTAACTTCTAGAGGACAAAGTATTATGTAGTTTGACAGGCTAATACATAGGCAAAGAAGTAAACTCCAAGTGCATAGTTAATATATAGCTGAACTGTCAATATACGAAGATAATCATTGGTGGAACTAAATATGAATAAAATCACTAATAAGATGTTTATACCATAAGACTAACCTGCTGGCAATGCCGATTCCACTAGGTCCAAGGCCTGGATATAGATTCTAATATCTAATTAGCATGACATAGAATTGTGTTGGGAATTTCTTGATGTTTGTTTGAAGCGAAATATTGATCCTATCTATATTTGTGTACACTCCACACATCCTGTGCTTGGAATGTTAGGCACTCCAGTTCTCTATCAGACTGGTACAGTACTGAGCTTAATCTGCAGGTTTGAAATGAAAAAAATACATTCAATGATGGATTGTATAATTGTTACACCTTTGGAATTGGTTACAGTTCCAGGGTCAGGAACGATCACTCAATGATGCTGTCATGTGGCGATTTATTAATGTTCATCAATTATACACCGGCACCATGACCACACCAATGACCCCCAGGCATATATCCCTCGACCACATCATCACCACCCACCCTCCCGTGTTGTCACAGTTGCAATGGTGTGTTAATACAATGCAAACACACATTACTATATTCTATATGGACAGAGATAGAGAGTGACGCCAGCCATCGTCAACTCTATACAAAGTAATCCTCAATTGGTGTCAGCTATGGCCAGTAGGAAAAATAAAACTGATTACGACATGAAGGAAGGCTATTGAATGATACAACGAGGTAGATGGTCCGGAAGACCACAGTCCGATGGATACCAGTCACTCTGAAGATACGTATCAGAAGGATACTGTTGGTCCCGAAGACTGCATGATTGGAGGGATAGCATTTGTTCGGAGGCAGTTCAGGCCAACTGGTTATCAGAGTAATAGAATTGAAAGACAAGAGGATAGTGGGCATTTATGTAGAGAAATGCGTAGTTAGAAATGGCAGTTAGAGCACGGAGGGATGAGGTATATGGACCTCTCCATTGTCCGCTGGGATAGAGGGCAACCTTCTTACGATGGAGAACAATCCTTAACAACATATTGGGATTTGAAGGCTATTCTACATATATTCTGTTCCAATTACTATCTGCGCCTGAGTGAAGATTCGAAGTGAACTTGCTATTAGTCCTTGTGTAAGTCCAATATCAAGTCCGATAGTGAGACAAAATAGAGGGATAATTAGAAGGGATACTTCTAGTTAAGTGATCTTGGAGTCGATTCCTCCCACATTACAGTAATAAGTGTGCTTACTGGCTTATCTATTGTTCAACTAACTGTCAGCTAATCACAGCAGGTTGTTACCTGCGCAATGACCAGAAACCACACTGAGGACAATATCTTGAATACCTGGAATTATACTTGAATGGAACCTTTCAATTCTAGCAAAAGGTTTTTCCATATATATATAATATTAGTCAACTTCAATTTCTGCCAACCATCGCTATGGCTTCTTTAACTGTAGCTACTATGTAGCCCTGTACTGCATGCTGAGTTGCCCACTTGGTACTTGAACTTATTACAGATCAGTTTCATTCCTCTCTGTGGCAGAAGGCTTGATACAGCACCTGAGGTGGTCTGTATATAGTGGACTGCTGGATATGAAATTGTAAAATAAAATTGTATTATCAAATTGCTCTGGGGTAGAGAATACTACTGCAGTAGCAGTCAACAACCACTGCCAGATTGGAAATACCCAAGTCTATAAAACTGAGAATGCAGTGCTTCTTAGGTAAAATTGAAAGTACAGATAGAGGCAAAGCAGCCAAAGATAGAATTCATCAAGAAATGGCTGCACAAATAATAGTGTTCTCTTGAAATACATCAAAGGTTTTCAAACTTGTAGCCTACATGATTTTAGCAGCAAAGAAGATACCTGAAAGTGTGTTTAGTTATTTTGAGGATGAGAAACAAGATACAGTTGATAAAGAAAACTAGGATAAAAAGGAACAGAGAAGGGAGGGGAAATAATCCTCTATTCTTTGGACTGGTATATTACAGAATCTAGAGCATACCCTGGGGTATAGCAAAGAGAGCAGATGTGGTGGTAGTCAACTTTCAATTGTCACTGCATTTGAAAGAGTAGTTAATACTTGTTATTTTGATAAACAAATACCAACTACATATTCTCTCCCAGAATCAAATCCTCATGGCTTAGTACAAAGTGTATCCTAGTTGGCCAGATTATATTGAGTATATTGGCATCTTCAGCAGTACAGAATATCCTGTTAGATAGCATTAATATGACTTTTAGCAAAGTGATTTTGTCATCACAGTTTATATTCACAGTGGAATACATATTATATGAATTTTTAATACTCATTTAGTAGTGAAATGCAGCATGCATTATTATTTGTGTGGCTACTGGAAGACATTGTGTCTAAATGTAAAACTGTAGTAACAATGTAAAGTACAGATAAACATTTCCCAGTTTTGGATACATGGCAAATATCCACTTTCAAGTTATTATTGTGCTTGTTCTTTTTGAATTGAATTAAATCTATCTACAACTTCTTTAGTTGTTTATGCTTGTTTTACCTCAGGATATATATTGTCATATCATATGTAGTATACATTATTCTGAATTTCAAGATTGACATGATTATTAGCTACTTACTCTATACATTTAAAGCCAGATACTATGAAGTACATTACAACCAAATGTACTACTCCTACTATAATCCTAGTACCAATATCTATACATAATTTAGAACAAGTTTGTGTTATTATTCAAATCAGTTGTAATGTACATTCTGGCATATTAGTTTTCACAGACATCATTATATTACAGTATGTTTGCAAATTGATTACTCACATTGACGATAACCAAATCACAGCTTTAATTGATATAGGATGTAGTGCAGTTCAAGACCTTGCAGCATATTCTAAGAATGGTCCATCTGCAATATGAATAATATAGTTTATACCCTTACAAAGTTGTGGTGTACCAGTCTCAAATACAAACTGATTGTCCCAATGGTTTGAAGTTCATTGACAATACAAATACTTTGCATATCGTGTGTTTCATTATCCACCAATAGAATATTGCAGGTGTAGTTTTCGGAAGACTATTAAAACTAACAGTGATTTCCCTAGGGGGTAGAAATTGATGTGTGGCTATATATGAACTATTTTAGTTAGTATCATTGTAGATAACTTGCAGGTGACTTTGGTAGACTCCAATCTATCCAGCTTCTTCATAGCATAGTTGATGTTGGAATAGTATTAGGTGGTGACTGATTATTGAAATGAGGAATAGAGATTCAATCGTTGTAGTAATAATAAGAATTTAGAAGTCTGTATTGATGTTCTTCAGATGCAATATATCCTTCAGATGATACAAGTCAATCATCCAAAAATACTAGATAGAAGATCCAGTGAATGAATATAACAGCTATGTAATTTGCTGTTTTGGAGAACCATTTCCAACATCTATTGACCATAATGTTGGTACTCTGTCCAATTTTATTTTTCCATTGAAATAATGAACAAATTGGATTTATTTGAACATGATTTCTCTATCTTCTATATATTCCGATACTTTACAGTTGATTAAAATCTACCTGGAGTTGTTATATCCAACTGACCAGTAGCCAATTTTGATATATTGTTTCTCAATCAGATATCTCTCTCTTTACAGAATTATATTCATCTTTGTATTACTATAACAGCTCATTGGTTTCCAGCCCTACATTGCCGCAAATATCACCATCACATTTCGAATGCAATACAGTATATTAATAATGATACTGAAAAACTGAACAATATTGAAAATAGACTAACAGTAGAAGTAGAACCGAATAAACGTATGCAGATGCTCAATTTTGGTATGTTTCTTGGATAGAACAGAAGTGGAATTTCATAAAATGTATAGAAAGACATTTACACAGCAGTGTATAACAGTTTTGGTTTCAGATTAATTGCATCATATCTCCTCTTGATATATACATTTCAGCTTGTTTATATCTAGCTACGTTGCCACCAAATATACAATATAATGAAATTCTTCAAATTGTTGTTTGCAGTTGAGAACATCGGAGGGTAAAAGTGGTATGCACTTTAGTATCCAAATCCTCCCTAGTTAAATTCATATACCTATGGCAGAATCTCATGTATGTCAAATTGCATATAACAATTCATCCAAACTGAAGTTTTCAGGAAATTGCTGGGGCTCAATCATATACTGAGCTGAATATCAGAGAAAGTGTATACAATATATATTATAGTTCCAGGGATGGTATTGGCTATATTAGAGGGGTACATTGCACATTTACTGTTGGAAATATTGGTGCCAGTTACAAATAAGCAAATAAATATTTGAGAAATCATGGTATTAGAGGTAATTACCCATTCAAGGAGTGATTGTTGTGTAATATTACCCAATATTTTAAACATTACACAATACATCTCGAATGTTACTATTATCATTAGATATCGGCAGATGAGTCTACTATACCATGTGCAGCAGAATGACCAGATAAGTTTCCCATGCAGCATATATTCGGTTGAGTGTAATATTATCTACAGAAATGGAAATTGGCCAAAGAGCAAATACAAATCATTTCACATTAAATACTGCTTGAATGCAGCTGTAGATAGATTTGCAATTGTGGTATACATTGGCTATATATGTTTGGTGATTGAGAAATATATAATACAAAATTGAATTAGCTGAAACAATAATCCATTCAAAAATCTCACCAACTGGTCAGGGGCATAGTGTCATTCTGAGTAGTTGCTGTTGGAACAGGGTAAATATTACATGCATATTTTATTACCAGTCAGTGGAATATCTCTCAATACACACATAGTATGTGGCATTTGTGAAGTAAGATATCAGTTAGTAAAGAACACATATTACATATCTATAAACTTACAGATGCAAAAAGACATAGTGAATAGAATCGTAGTGAAAAAACTGAATGTATTATCAATACTTCTGAATTCTGAAGATTGATCACATAGTCATCCTGCAAGTGATATAATTGCCCCAATGTCGCAAGGTATCCATATTCTATCAAATTTGGTAATTGAATTAGTAACAAACATATTAACTGAATGTGTTGGGACAGTTGTTCTTTAGTAGATTGTTGATGATATTTGCAAGTCGGCCATCTGATATTGTATGTTCTATAATGTGATTTTGCTTGTTAGTATTTATGAGATCGAACTAACAATCAATGTATTATACCATAAGGTACATGTTATCGATATCATTGTGTCCCACAAAGTCTTTAGTATATAGATTGGGAGATGCCATTGGGGTTATATTTGGTATACTGATCCAGATTGAGACTGGAACTCAATATGAGGTTGCATCTCGATCTGAATTAAAGAGTATATTGGGAATTTAGGTTGGAATCCCAATATGGGATGCATTTGGAAATGCCAGTGTGTTATCTTGGGAAAATTAGTTCCACCCGGGGTTTGAAATTTTGTTTGAAATTGGAATGGTGATTGGAATTAAAATTGGATATGGATTTCAGTGTGTAATTGTAATTGTACTTGTAAGTGTATTTGTAATTGAGTTTGTAATTGGATTTGTAATTGAATTTGTAATTGAATTTGGCATTATACTTGGAATTGTATTAGGCATTGCATTTGGCATGTCATTGGGTATTACACTTGGTACTGCATTTGGCAGTCTATTGAATATTCCATTTGGTAAAACATTGAAATATGATCTGCTCTGTATTGTATTGCAGATTGCAATTGGGATTTCATTTGAAAATAAGTTCTGCAAAGTATTTGGTACTGATTTTGGATTGAATCTGGCATCTTGTTTATGATTGCAGTCGGATTAAAATCAGATTACCACATCAACTCTTTATTCACCTTGACATGATGCATGAAATAGAAATACAACCGGATTGTGAGAATTATGATGAGTAATATGGAAATTGCAGTACTGAGAACTGATGTTGGTTCAATGTACAGAGTTTGAAAGTATTATTGGCTATAATTTCCATTCAAAGTAGGCTGAACATTATGCATAACAGGTGACAAGGTGAGTATTATCAGAGAAATCTACACCATATGACTGGGAGGATTTAAGGCTTAAGGAATTAGGTAATCGAATAAAAAGTAATAAGTTGTATGTTAGTGTAGTTTGTACACCTTGTGAAGATTAGTATCTACAGCTTGAGTTAATTCAGGTGAGTTGGTAAACAAGAGTGAAATTAAGGTTAGTATTGAATTTAATCAAAAACTGACAATTTGAGTAACTATGAGATATACTGACAGAAGTCTCTGAGAAAATTTCAGCACTGCTGTGAATAAGTACCTATATATGTATTTGACTTTCTAGATAAATATTCTAACTGATCACAAGTACATGTCAAAGTGTACAACCAAGTCAACTTGAAGGTGTGTATTTTGACTAAATAGAAGCAGACTCCCAAATTATTTAAATGCAATTAGAATTCTACATGCTGGTAATGTTCATCATCAGAACAAAATCTGAATGCAGTCTTGAGTGCAGATGTTGTAGTGTAGACGTTTACACAAAATGTAATCATTTGACAGAAATCTATATAATATGAATATAATATATTCTATATTATGATAATTGTGGAGAAAGAACCAACCACATGGTATTGACTCATAGTGCTATATGGTGATTCCTTGTACTGTCAGCGAATCGATACTACCACAAATGCCATATTGAAGATAATCGCGTTCTACTGCACCATTCATATCAGGTCTAAATGGCTACTCTATCAGTATTCAAGAATCAACCATGTAAAAACATCTTTGATTTGTTATTGTTTGTATTATGGCAAGATATAATACCATGTATCTTAACCACTATACATAGAAAATATATATTGACCGAGTATCTTGTTGAATGAACTGAATAAATCAAGTATTATACAAGGTCAGAATACTTAATGAAACAAATATATAGAGTTGTGCAGAACTCAACAGTCTGATGGTTACAACTCACTATTACAATAAACTTCAGCGGAATACTACTGGTTTGGTGGCAAAATCGGAATGTCACTACCACTATTCACAATGGCAAGATGGGCAAGTGAGGTATCAGCAGAATATGCAGAGATAGAATAATCATGGAGGCAGACTGGGTAATCAGGAATGTTGACATTTGGTCAACTCAAGGGTAGATAGGAAGCGTTATTTAAACATTCAATGGAAAACATGCCCAATTTATTCAAGCTGTTAGCCCCAGATACTTGCAGCAAGTTTTTGTAGATCTGCGGACTTTGTGTGATTCCTTACTGACATGTATCCTGAAAAATCCACAGACAGTCTAGTTATACTCCTTGAGCCAGAACAGCTCCTTTCGAACAGCTTTTCTGCAGATGCTGTACAATGTGCCACAGACTGTAAACAACAGGCTCTCTACCATCAAGATCTACCAATTCAACATGAAGGAAGCCAAAATACAGGTTCCAATTTAGATAGCGGCACCCAGAATGGTGGGAGTGTCCACCACATGGTAATGCAACTAACTATGATGAGATGCAACCAATTGTCAGTGCTAACAATGCTTGATTGAAATGGCAGGTGCTGAAAGACTGATCACTTCAACATCAGTTGGACAAACAATCCTGAACTTGGACTGCAATTGCTCTGGACATATCGCACCATCATTACACATGGGAGCAATACTGAGCAAAAACCTCCAATCTTGTAAGCAAAACCACCACTCAGAAATAGGACTCCAACATTGAAAATCTAATAAATACTGAGAAACTGTCGCTCACCTGACACTGTCGCAATAGGGACAGACCTCTCATACAGAACAAACTCTGGTAAGTAGCATTTACTGTATACCCTAATAAGAATAATCAAGTCAAAAAGGAACCCATTCCTGTGCTAGGATAGTCATGATTCCAACAGAATACACAGAAAATAAATTGACCATATTGTTCATATTGTATATAATGCTAATACTACAATACCCCTTTATGGGGTGAAGAAGTCAGAATGAATAGAATACAAGAGGTTGATATTGCTTGAAAAATCTCAAATAGTTGACTGTAAAAGGTGGTGAAGCTTCACTAAAAAGAAAACAAAATACAAAGCTCACTTCAAACAGATTGCCAATTGACTCCTATTCCCCTTTCATCTACTCACAATCTACCAATTGACCCCACACCATCATATGCCCCCAAGGCAAAACCGAAACCAGATTCTGCTACCCAAACCACACAGCGCTTTAGGGGACAGTTTTCGTGAAACCGGAAATCGCGAAACAAATCAGAGACCAAGACAATGATTGGCGAGTGGACACTAGCTTTTGATATTGAGCATCAAATTGACCCCTAAACAGCACTTCCAGGGATAGGAGGAGGCCCGGCAAGGCAACTGCAGAACAGGGGCATGGAAAACCACACAATTGGGTGCATTTGGGTAATGTCTTAGTGAAGAACCAAAACCAAAATGGCGAATGTGCAGAGCAACCATGAAAGCGAGGGACAAGCAGACACTGGCATTCAATTTTTGCCATTGAATTGACACATAAACACAACTTCCAGCACCTCTCAATGATTGGAGGAGGCCGGGCATGGAAACTGCGGAAAATGCCTGTGATCCATGTGATGCGACGCACTAAGAGACGAACCAGTGACAATGGCAATCCAAGAGGGTGGGAGCCATATTGGAAGAATGATCAGAAAGTTTTGGATTGAAAGACATATGAATAAAGCCCAAGCCGCAGAGGATTGCAGCATGGCTGTCAAACTGTCAGGAGAGACTACACACGTAACCTTCATGGCTGTGAGCGCACAATGGGAGTGAAATGAGAATTGGAACAGACTGAGATGCGAGATGTCTGGGTCAGCAAGTGCACCGGGGGACTGGAGGAGCTGAATGGAAAGATGAATGAGGCAGCAGGTGCAGGAAGTGGCACAGTGGCACCAAACCATGGAAAACATGGCATGATTGCTAGAAGCTCATGCAGTGTGTGATGCGATTCAATCGCTTGTCATGTGAAAGTGCATGGAGGACAGGGAGCGGATGTGCAACCCCTGTCACAAGGGCAACATACTATGGGGCACAGGCATCTCAGACATGGCCCCAACGATTTTGGCAGGAGCAAGAGCAGGTGAAAGAAAACCAGATGCCGAAAATGGCCTACATGCGTCATGACATGCAGGCACAACACAGCGAGAACGAAGACGAGACCGGGAACAGCCGCAGTGGCATGCGGAGACCCTGCAGGAACTGCGGCTGCCAAAATCTCAACCAAAACTGTCTCCAGCCCAGTTCCCGACCCCAACGCAGCCTCCAGAAACAACAACAATAATGGATGCTACATCACCCAGACGGTGGGAGACTGTCCCGCCGATGAACCAGAGGAGACACCAAACAACAATGATGCCATGCGAGAATCCTACGCTGGCAACTACATCAAGGTTGAGTCCGGCAGACAGACAACTAATCGTCAGGATGGATGTGAGCATCTCCCTACCCAACAAGGTGGAGGAGATCATTACCCCAGCAGTCACCAGAGCTATGTTCTGGCAGCAGGCCCCGGCACACATTCGAATCACGAACCCAAAAAGGAATGCTAGTGGTACAATAACTGCAATCACACACCCAAATGCATCTGCAGAGCTGGCATTCCAGTACTGAGATATCATTATCAAAGCCGCCAGATCTGTGGCCAAACAGATCATTGATGTGGAAGAATATGAATAATGGGAAAGAGTAAAGATACACACTGTCCTGCTGGTAGGATTCATGGGCAAGGACGCTGAAAGACGACAATGAATGAGGGAGGAGATTCAGACCGAAAACGAAGCAGAGATGATTGCTGCGTATTTCTGATGGACATTGAATCCCTGAACCATCAGCGAGAGAATGCAGAGACGAGAAATAAAGGCATTATTGGTGGTCTTCATTGTGAGTGGGAAGAAGGTGGCACAGAGACTGGTGAGAAAAAGGAGTAACTGCCACGGAAGTATGATACAAGGTTGAACTGTACAGGACTGCTGGCCCCAACAGATTCTCTAACCTCTACTGCAGATGGAGCACCATAGAGAACATGTGCGGCCACCATCGACCAAAGCCCACCTACTGTGCTGGTATGCACAGGCGAGGTCAGAACAAGTGCAATGTAGTTGGATGCGCATCGAGACCAGGGGCATTGTGCAGCCAGACATAACATAAATGCCCAAACTGGAAGGGCTATCATGTTGTATTCAGTGGAAAGTATGCAAAGAAAACTGAGGCCATCAGAATGGCACAACACAGTAGGAGACTACAACCGACTGGACAAGTAACAAGGGGGGAAATGGGGACTGATACAGTGGAATTCAGCACCAGGCAGGTGAAGGATATCAGAGATGAAGATGGGCAACCAATGGCCGACAAGGAGGCTGATCATTCCACCGTGAAGTTGGTGGCAGAGTTGGACTGAGTTTCGACGATGACTGACAGTGCTGGAGAGATCGAATCAGCAGCCGCCACTTCGAAGGAGTAGAACAATTCAGCACAACCGCCCCAGGTCATACGAGAGGACAATAGTGGCGCTGTACTCAAGGGTGGAACGAAGGGTGCACATAGTGCGCTTGCAAGAGCCACCAAGAGAGAGAAAAGGATTTACAATCAAGCACACAGTATACGAAATAAGAATAAGAAAAAGAGTCTGGATGGTGGTGCCCAAGGGGAGCTGCCTTGCAGCAGACGGGTAAGCAGATCTGTGCAAGTGTGGCAATGGTAATGTCATCATCAGTGATGTTCGAAGAAGAGGTGAGAAGGTAATAAGGATTGGCCTTGTCTACAATTGAAAATGCACACAGTCAAGGGAGAGACCAGCCCGGAAACTAAGATGTCAGTGAATCATATGGCAATGCAGCACCAAGCTTGCTCAAGACTTCAATGCCCCCAGCAGATGATGGGATCAATGATGCACCAAGCAACAGGATGGAGTCTCCTAAGCGGACGTCATACACGAACATGGACTACAGATTGGAACCCACGACAAGTGTACTCACTACCGGAAGAGAAAAGTCCTCGAAGGCATGTTGAATATTGATTCAAATTTGGCAAATCAACCAATCAGAAGATGAATCATACCAGCTGAGAACAACTCTGCTGGCCCAGACAATGAGGTTATAGAATGGGAGGTTGACATACAAACACCAGAGGAGGCGGCCCATGAATGGTTGGTACGGTGGAATCTGGCAGCAATGACAGAGAAGCACTAGGAGGCAGCCAAGACGCTATGGTTGAAGGTAGCAAAGGAAAGAGCGGACCTGGAAGCTGGGTGCACAGAGGATGAAGTTGAGCAGGATGCCATGTGGTGTCAGAAAATGCTGAGCAAGGTTCAGGACATCACAGCAATGAGGATTAGGATCTGCTCAAAGTCGAGAAGGTGGTGAAACAAGGATATGAATCCAACAAGTATGAAACTTAGCCCAAAAAGAGAGGATTTGGACGACTCTCAGAGGGAGCAGCCTCAGCGAAAGCTGAGCTGCACGTAACTATTCTGAAATCCAAATGCCAAAAGTGGAGCAACAATTTCCAGAAATTCCATCGAGTTGTGGTTTGGAGAGCTGTGAAATGTGTCCACCCTTGGGCAAGCACCACAGTTGACACTTGGACGGAAAGAAAGGGCGACCGAATGACCACCGCCATAGACACTGAGGACAAGCTGAGGCAGTTGTCCTTCCATCAGGTTTATGAGAACGAGAATTATGAGCAACCACTGGTAGCTCTTGAAACGGGAAATCATTTGGCGTTAATGTAAACCAGAATTGTGATCATTGTTAGTGCTATACTGACCAATGTTATTTATACTTGAGCCATGCCATGGCACATTACGAGTTTATTACCATGAATAACAGGACTTCATGGTACAGTCGCATTCATTTGTACAGTGTGCAAGATGTTATTGCATTTCATTTCGGAGAACCTCAACCTATGCACATGATATTTAATATTGATTTGGATTCTGACAATGTGGTGTTCACATAGACTCACAATCAGTCACAATCACGTGATATATTAGAGCAATCATGTCATCAATCAACATACATGCGACATTTCTGGTGTAGAATCTGTTTAACTAAATATACACAAAGCTCAACTTATTCACGACAACTGCAGTAGCGCTTGGCACCACAGCGAACCAATCTCGAATGTTAACTCTGTGTATCACTGTCACAGGTCACTGTTCTAATCAGTAAACAAGACGGGTATCAGAGCAGCAGACACTCGACACATGGTCATCAGCTCATGGCAATGTGCATAGACTGAAAATAACTTCGTGTGACTTCTCTATCAGCAGTTTGCAACCTTGTTGAGACAATCGATATCATTTTCATGAGAATGATACCGCAACAACTACCTGGGATTCATCAGCACTCTACTGTGACAAGTGTGGCTCTGATATGGTCTCTGACAATTGTAATCTGATTAACGCGGCTCTGATATGTGTAGCTTTGACATAGTCCCTGATAATCCCAGCTATTAAAGTGCGCTCTGACATAGTCTCTGGCAATTTCAACTCTGATAGCTGTAGCCCAGGCAAGTGCAGCTTTGACATGGTCCTTGACATGGTCTCTGACAATCCCGACTCTGATAAACATGGCTCTGACAAGTGCACTCTAAGATGAGAATCTGACAATCCTAGCTGCAATGAATGAATTCTGGCTCTTTTAAATGTGGCCCTAACGAGTGTGGCTCTAGCCAGTGTGGCTCTGACAAGTGCAGCTATGACACGGTCTCTGACATGGTCTCTAACAATCCTGGCTCAGATAAACATGGCTCTGACAAGGGAGTTCTAACAGGATGTTACAATCCTGGCTGCGATAACTGTGACTGACAAGTGTGACTCTAACCTGAACTCCGCCTGTGACTGGCTCTGACTACGTGCTAAAGGCGCCACTAGATTCCACGCATCCCTGTTGAGATCAACATATCTAATCGATCTAGTATATGTTGTTATACAATCCCAAATATGTGTACTGTTTGAGTTGGTAATGGTTATCTTTGCGATTTGGAACAATGTGCACAGGTGTACGAACTGAAGAATCATCTACAATATGTTGTACACTGTGCGGTGCATCTCGAATCATCATCATTATATGGTTTCTGTTTGGAATCACAGACAATAGAAACTCCAAATTCTCTAGGAACAATAGGTCATGATGTTGCATCTGCCATATTTCACCCCTGTTTGTGTTGGCTTCCCCTGTATTGAGGGTATCACTAAAATGAAAATTGTGTAACAGTTTGTCTGGGCAATGTCCATGTTGACATACCCAACCATTGTTGTATGGCATACAATCTCCTTGAGTCGAACTATTGTTGAATCGATTGCCTTGTCCATGCCACATTACCGCACCCCTTGCCTTGTGAATTACCACTGCACCTGGATCATTGTGCTGCTGTATAGTAACTGTTACATGGTTTGCTCAGTATACCTTGGGATACAGAATCCATGATGCATTGTAGCGAGTGGTCTGGTGGTCTAGACTGGCTCTCGTAGCTGCTTTGAATCTCGAAAAATACCATGTCACAGCATCAATATATTGAGATATGCTAACACCCTCTGGAAATGTCTGAGTTGCAAGCTTGGTGTGTTTGCTCATCACTCTGTTGATGCAAGGTATCAAACTAGCTGATAAATTGTCCAACTCCAGGGAATACCCCTCTAGAAGCTTTTTCAATATATCTGCCTTCGGTGAGAGAGGATACGATTTATTAATATGCAGTAGACTTCTGAGTCTTGACTTGACATGAAATAGGTGCGATTCCTATCACACTATCTGTGGAATATAGTTACGTTTGTTGGAAGAACTGTAGCCATCGTTGATAAGGTTTTTGTGAGTGGCTTCAGATATTTCAGTGCCACTGTTATTAGCAGAGCCCATTTCCCTCATACATCTGACATAGTGGAGAAGGGAATGAATTTTGGGTATCTTGCTTACATTGTGGCTCTTGGGGCATGCTAGGAAGAGGTGGATGTTGCTGCTCATACCACCAAGCGAATCCTGTAGGTATTAGAGCATGGTTTTGGCGAGGGAGTGGTAGCTGGGAACAAACATGAAGTCGGTGACAGATTTGATGAACTTAATTTGGTTGGGATGCCCTTGATGAAGAGGGTCTAGTGCTGCAAGCCTGTCATTTACTATGTACTTGTACTCAGCACTGGTGTATTGTTTCATGCAGGTCAGTGTGTCTCCCAACTGGCATCTCTCCAAAATGCAAGGAATTATGGAACATTGTTCCTCTATCAGGTCCTAACCCTTTTGCTGGCCATAAATATTTTTCAGACTACCAACAATCCATTCCCAGGGGTAACTGTTAAATAAGCCCTTCAGTAGCTGGTACAACCAGTCAACATTCATGCAACTATATATATTGAAACCTGCATGGGTATCAGTGAAGTTTGGGCATTCAGCAATTATCGACAGCCCTACCTTGTCCACGGCCGGTGTTAATAAATGAACGCGCTGTTGGTGATGGTGGTACCAGGAGCTGTGGGTAAAGGAGGGCATGTCATTAGGGCATATCTCGTATCAAGGGCAACAAGTATTTTTCACAATATTCATGGTTCACTCCTCTGGATAGCAGGTAAGGAATGACGTATCTCGGGGAAATGTGGGACTAGTGCCACTTTCCGCACACAGAACCAGTGTTCGGGTCTTCCCTGGCTCCTCGAGAGCATGCAATACCATTGCAATGGATTCATGTTGAGCAAACCTTTTGGTGGGGGGTTTTGGTCTATTCCGAAATTTCTGTAGTAGGCCGATAGGTATTAATCAGCTGGTCATAACCAATCGTGTCTTCACCGTAGCGGGTTTGTCAATACTTGGATAAACCAGCCAAAGCTGTTTTGACGCTGCATAGCATAGAGGGCATGGTTTTGTCAGTGCCAAGTATAACAGGGACAGCTGTTGATCCATTAGTTAAAGATTCCTAGGATGTGTTAGCAATGAGTAATGTGGTTCTAATATCTAGGGAAATCTGGTCACCACTGGAGCTAACAATCTTGACACTCTACCACCTCGGATACAATGAAACTCTGACATGCTATCTGCATCAGCAAAAAACATTTCCATCCGGGCGGAATGGCTCCGTCAGAGTGGACGCGCTCCGTCAGAGCCGTCAGAGACACCCGGGTGGCGGATTACTCCGCGCCTGGCGTCAATACAACGCGTCGCGTTGCATATCGCCCTCCGATCGCCCTTTTGCCGTTTCTTCTCGCTCTGTCGGTCTCCTGTTTTAAACAACCACTCTGGCGTTGTGGCCAACTGTGACCATATGTCGGAATGGGTTCATTGGGTACACACTTGCATCGGGATTGCAATGCAATGGGTGACGCTGTGAAAATCTCTCCTCGCGTTCCTGCTACATTGAGCTCGAGGAGCGTAGGAAGAACGTGAGAACATATGATACTACCCAGCCGTGAGGATCCACGCAATTGCGTGGTTCCACGAAATCTCGGACAGAGCGAGTGAGACCAAAAGTTGGGAAAGATAGAGTATGAATTTTCATTGTATGATATGAGGAGATGGAAATGAGATGATGTCTATCTACTCCGGGGTCTGCCGAATATATACTCCCCGTCACTCTGTCCACCTCCGTTACCACTGTATCTCCGTTCAACCGCCGTCGCTCCTTGAAGATGTACTTGATCGAGCGTGTTTGAGATGCACTTGGAGACGGAGATCGAGTGAACTCAGAGATGCACTTGGAGGCCATGATCGTGCGAACTTGCAGGCCGTAATCGAGCGAGTCTGGAGATGCACTTGGAGGCCGTGATCGAGCAAGATTGGAGATGGACTTGGAGTC
>Ga0307515_10002242_pt1 | contig 42398 bp, 20 predicted proteins | sample 17_EM_MG_FD_194513 | JGI IMG/M metagenome (GOLD analysis project Ga0307515, IMG submission 194513) | Populus trichocarpa ectomycorrhiza microbial communities from riparian zone in the Pacific Northwest, United States - 17_EM | ecosystem: Host-associated > Plants > Roots > Unclassified | place... | reverse complement strand
ATAACAAAGCAATAAAGGTGTGAGAAAGAGCAAGATTTTGGGAGCCATATGGCCTTGGTGGTATTTCTAACAAGAATGAATATAAATTATAAAAACACTTGCGCTTAAGCTGCATTTATAGGACTGCTCGGTTACAGGAGGACAGGAAATTTTCATCAATTCTAGTGGTAAGAAAACTCCTATCATTATCATATCCGTACCGGTCTAACCCGGTTTAAAACTCAAGTTACAGGTTTTTCATATTAATTTTAAAATAATATTACTAAAATTTTTTTAAATGTAATTATATTATTTTAGATAAAATAATATATATTTTTAAAGTTGATCTAATTAAATCAATCAGGTCTATCAAATTTAACTAAATTAATTTTTAAAATAATCTAAAATAAAATAAAATTTAATTCAAGTTAAGTTCAATCAATAAATTATCAAATCGATCTGCCAAGCCAAAGCCAGGTTTAATGTCTGTGATTACTACTGTTACACATTTAGGAGAGTAGAATTTTCAATTTCCCTTGAGGTCTTTCTCAATTAAAACAAACTGTTGAATATTCAGCTTCCTTAGACAGTGGTCAGCCAGCCATTCTTGACTGGAGTTGACTTTTCTTTCCTTTTTTTCCCTCTTGTCTTAAAAGTCCATTTTGTTTTGTATTTTAATAAGCGAGAGTTGGCAGGTGAAGTCAAAGGGTATTTTGTGAATGTTAGTTGCTAGTTCAGTACTGTCATGGATCAAAGGCAGAAAATAGACTGCACTGACCCCTTCTTCTTCCCGGGGTTTTTTTTTTTTTTTTTTTTGTAATTTTATAATTATTATTTGATTTACATTTTGAGTACAGCTCTGCCTTGTTCCTCTAGATTATGTCCAAGATTATCAAATTTAAATAGAAATGTCACCATCTTGTGGTACTAAATATTTGTTTTAACAAGCTAATTATTTGAGTTATATAATAGTCATTGCAATCTAACCATTTAATAATTTTAACACTTTTGAGCTCTTTATTAAATACACAAAACATTTATAAAATTATTTCTCCTTCAGTATGATCCATACATCCAGTTGTTAAGCATCCACTTGCGTATATAAAGTAACATTTTTGTTTATATACTCTCGGTTTTCTACAAATCGCCCCCTTTATAATTTATTTTATTTTTTCTACAGTAGATTTTGTTTCCTCCAGCTAGATTTGTTCTAAGCTATGCAAATCAGGATATTTAACAAATGATTAAAAAAATTATATTTTAAATATCAAAGAATTTGACTTGAGATTATAAAGAAAAAAAAATGTAGGCACTTCAGCCAAAGATTTTATAATCTAGTTTGATTTATAATATTCACTTACTGTACATTCGAAAACCCTCCAATAAGAAAAGGGGAAAAGGGGAAAAGGTGTAAACTTTACCCGATAATTTTATTTCTTCAATTTCTTTAGTTTCTTAGATTATTCTAGGTATTTGAATTTTAAAACAAATTCACACAAGTTATAACCATGGCCATTGTTTAACACCCACAGCATCACAACAGAGAGCCCCGTTGCTATCACAATCGCATCCACATCCCTGAACAAAATGCTGTCTCAAACCCTAAACAATATCTAGTCCCGGTAAATAGAAACAAAGAAGACATTGGATTTAGATAACTTTTTTTCCAAGAGAAATGGAGCTCAAATATCTTGAAATGCTGATCAACAGACTGAGGAATCAAATTAACCACGTTGAACTCTCACAGCGGACATTAATTTATATGATTAGGGGCAGTACGGCTAAGAACAAGATAAAAACAAAGAATTTATGACATTTACATAATGCCAACCTTGTCTGCTAGATTAACAATTATATATAACTGATGATTTATGAGATGCTCATAATTTATCAACCCTCACGACCCTGCAATTGTTAACCGTTTTCTACTTGTACATTAACGGACCAGATCTTGACACAGCAAACCGCGGTAGTGGACTCGGACCTGTGCTCCCTGAAGTTGAGCCTTCAACAAATTTAACTTTTCTGCTTGAACTATAATCCAAAGGCCCGGAGCGGCGAACATTTCGATGTTTACTGTCCATGCCGCGCAGGCTTCCACTATCCATATCATAAAGGTGTTCCTGGCTATGGGATGATGATCCCTTAAAAAAACCTGAGTCATTGCCGCTATGCTGTGGAGTTGAGTCCCCACGAGGATGCTTTGCTGCAGGAGAGGCGTGAGATAGTGATATGGCAGGTGAATGGTGGGGTGAGACACTTAGTAGTGCCAGAGGCATGGATGGAGATTTCATGTAGTACTGGCTATAAACTGAGCGGAGAATTGCGTAAGGAACATAGGCTTCGAGGGAGCTTCTTGGAAGGTAAGGCGAGATCTCACAAAGTTGGTCCAAGAAAATCAGCTTTGCAACAAGATGAGATCTGCACAGAAAGCAGAGAAGAGATTGAGATACGAGAATGATGAGAGAGAAAACAGAGAGGTCAAAAAGATATTTAACTTAATGTGAGCTGAAAGAATAAATGGTGCCACCACATATTTAACTTAATGTAAGTTTTTAAGAAATGCTTGTGGTTATGTTGAAATGGACTTCAAATGATTAACATAATTGTACGCAAACAAAAGTCTTGCAAACATGTAACTTGTATGTGTGTATGTTTATCAATGTGAGGGTGCACATAACAGGCATTGCATATTTACCTATTAGCTTCACTCCAAGAATCTAACACAATACCAGAAGCAAATTTGACAAAAAGTTGCATTGCAGACTTTATACTTGCTTCAGCAGACAAACGGCTATGTATTTCAGGATCCAAAGCCTCACCAAGATGACCATTAGAGAGAGACTGTCTCTGCTGATGTTCACGTTCCAATCTCACTAACTCACTTCCTGCAATCACAGCACTCATGCACCTGCCAAGAATATTCAATTGTAGAAGAAAAGGAATATTAATAATAATGGATGGATGAAACCATTTCATTTACTAAGAGTTTAAAAAACAAATGGCATATGCATGACCCTAATAAATTTGCAGTAAATATGGTTGCTCATCAGGTGAAACAAAAAGAAGGCAATAGTTGTTGACTTGTGTTCAAACTGAAAACCAAATTAATGAGTACAGACAGCGATGATGCTCCCTCACGTAGCAAATATTATACCAAGATTAGTAGCACATGCAGTAGACCATTGGTTACAGTTTCAGAATTTAAAAATAAAATAGATAAATGGCAGGTGGCCAGTAACCCAATCAAAAGTAATTTGAATAGAAATGCTCGTTACGGCCCCCTGACAGCAGATCATTAGCTCATATGCACCACATGTTCAAAAAGCATTGAAGTTCTTATGTTCAGAAGAATATCCAATTGAAGTCAACCCAACATTTTAACAACATGGTGGAACAAGGAAAACCAACCTTGCCAGACAATGGATATTATTGTTGAAGCCCCCAGTGTCAACATTGAAGCCAGTAGTATTCCATATATTTGATGTCATGAAGGTGGCAAATAAATAAGGCAACAATGTCCAAGAACCATCATTTGCACCCCCAACATCTTCCAAAATTGATCTGATCCATTCAGAATCATGATCTCCAACTATATTAACACTGTTTGCCACCCCTCTTATTCTTCTAATGTCCTTCTTTTCAGGTATTTCTTCAGGTATATGCTTAACCACCCCAGAAAGTAATGAATATATCAATGGTGCACCTTCATCAAGCACGACCCCAGCAGCTTCAGCAAGAAGCTGATCAAAAGCAAGTGCTTGTCCTCCCTCAACGCAAAATCCAATCACTGTGTCCAAGTCCACCATCTGCCTCGAGCATGCCTCTCTTTCTATTCTGTCACCAGAATGCATGCTGCCTGCAACAGCCTCTAACACTTCACGGTTTGACCGTAATGATGTGTCAATGCAATTCAATAGTGCTGCTGTGTGCTCTTTCATCATTCTGTCTAGCCTGTCAACTCCATAGCCACCAAATACACGAACAAAGGCTTGTAGTTCTCTGAGATCAGTGACTGATTCCGCAAAATATCCACCGACAGGCCTTGTGCTTTTAAAGCATTTGTGGATTGGTGTAAAAAGGATCCCAGCACCTGATACATCTTTGACAATGTTATCTATATACCAGTTGCAGACAACTTCAGTGGCTGACCCAGTAAGCTGCTCTGCTGGTTTTTCAAACAATTGCAGAGAAGACACAGGTCCTGAGAAGGCCTCAGTTAGTAGAACTTCTCGAATACCATGAGTAAGGTCCATGCTGATGTGTTGCTCTGCTAGATGGACAATGCTCAGGTGCCTGTGAATCAAGGACTCTAGGACAGAAGGCCGTTGAAGATCATTGTCAGTTTTTAATACTGAAAGCAATCTCCTCCTGAAGTTGCCAAGTATGCCCTCTCTCATGTACTGCACAGAAGACTACACTGTTATAGCTGAATCCCAACAATTTGATATTTTCTGAGTTGACACACATTTAGACCATGCTATTGCACAGAGACAGCTTATGGATTAAAAAGAAGTGAAACCAACCCCTTCCCGTTCAACATAGCTCAAATAGAGAATTGTATTAATTAAAAGGGTATTCCCAAAACTTAATAGTTTTTCGGCTTGATACATCTCTTCCCAATTTAGTAAATTTATACTTGAAAGAATCAAAATTAAGAACAAATCAAACACAACAAAAGTGTCCTATACCGAACCCGAAAAAAATAAACATAAACTCAGCATGCCTCACCTCCCTCAGAACAAATACATGGTTTAGAACACATATAGGCTCCATATCATTCAGAACTGAACACAAGTTGGTCAACCTTTGCATCGCAGCTTCTAACCTGCCATCAGCACATACTCAAGAATCAAGACATGCTGTATCATTGCAGATTATCCAAGAAAAACAGCACATATTATAATGCCATACATTTTTATAGCACTATTGTTTTCAGGATAACTCTCATGGCCGGGCAATGGAAAACCAACTGCTCCCCTGGGAGATTTTGATGTAGGAATTGAAACTCTGGATGCGTTATTCAAATAAAAAGCTGCCTGCTCTGGAAGAAGCTGAGATTCCCGAAAACAACAGCTTGTTAAACATGGGTAGACTTGAATATTTCCTTATCTGATATAGTAAATTACAAGTTTGATATAAAAAACCTGAGTCTCTAAGGCACCAAATCCTCCTTCGGAATCAAGAATATTGATCAATCCCTCCAATCCTCCCATGATAGATTCAATAAGAGACTCAACATATAGGACTGCATCACGCCCAATTTTAGTTACCTGTTTACAATAAAGTATAAAGTAAATTTCATGAAGTTTCCATTTTTTTCTGATGAGAGGAAATGTGTGGCATGCATGATGGAGAGCAAGGTTGGGGAAAAAGCAGTAGTTGGGAGTCATCCTCTTTATAAAGCATGCAATCATGCCCTCAATAAGTATGGTTCAATGCTGAGTGTTATGGATTAAATGAAACAAAATCAAGTCATTCCCATTTCAATTTCTCTTAGCAAAAAATTTATCATTTACAGCCCCTCTCCCAAACCAAAAAAAGCAAGTTAATGGATCACCTCTTCCGGAACAATTGGAGAAGCACACTCTGGAAAGCTACTAGCAACACCAAGCCATGCACAGCAATGTTGAGGACGCCCTTCTGGTCCAAACATGGTATTCCGAAAGACCTACCATGGGCAAAGATGTATTGTTAGTTAAAGCAGGAGCCCATAAGAAAAAAGAAAGCCAAAGAGGATAATAGTGGAAACAAAAAGCAACTAAGTGGGCCGCCTAAAAGTCCTATGTCCTATCTTCGGGGAGCCTATCCAGTCTGGCAATTCCCAGTTGAGTATTTTGAAGAGCCAGCCTTCACTTGAAATTAACCTGCAACACTAAAAGAACTAGATTCCTTATGGTGCTTTACTGTTCACAGTAAAGCACCTTTATATATTTTTTTAATTGTTTTATCACAAATCCAAGTCAGAACTCAGTCACGTGACAAGCATGAGATCACGGGTTCGAGCGTTGGGGGACACACTGACAGAAGACTTGTCTAAAAAAATAAAACAGGGACAGGTGCGCATGTCTAGCCCGCTGAGCAGGCGTGGCCCCCATGCTGGGCCTTTTATTTTATTTTTCTTTTGCATTTTTTTCTTTGGTTTTTTTTTTTGGACATTCCATAAAAAAATTAATAGATTCACTTACTCTTCAATTTTGGCGTGTTTCTTAAATAATATTATAAATTTTTATTTGAATTAAAATAAATCAATTATTATGTGTTTGATCTGAAAATAATAATATTAACAATAAATAATTTATGATAATTCAATTGAAATCGGTTGTTTATTATTAAAATGCTTACATAGATTTGGAACATGATTTTATTACATTTATGATTTTTTAAGCTTTCAGTCACACAAAACATAGACATATTATTTTGATATTTTTAAAAAACTTGCTTTAACAGTAATAATTTAAAAAAAAAATAGAAACAATGCTTTCAATTAAAAATATTGTGTTGGCTAAGATAAACAAGAGATACATTGATAGGAAAATTTATATTTATAAAAAAATATTCAAAATATGTTTTCAGGTTTAATGACATTGCCAAAGAATTTCCTGAGACCTAAAAATTATTTTTAGGTTTAAAAAAATTTAGGTCTCACTGCAACATAACATGGGCATACAAACTAGTTATAAACTAAAATAGGTAGGAGCTTACTGCTGTAAGATGCTGGTGATAGAAATACAGCTTCTTTAGACTTCCATGCTTTGATAATTGAGATTCTAGTTCATCAACACATCTGCAATTGAAAGTGATTCATATATGTTATTCTGTATATTTCAATAATATTCCATATGAACAAGGTAACCACCTGAATACAGTACAATAGAGCATGAAACATAGATGCTTTTTGGAGAAAAGAGAGAACCTATGCCTGTAGGCTTTCATTAAAACCTCAGAATTATGATTTCACCATACTATTTTCACATTTTTCTAAGCAGCCATCCTCTAACATTAATTATTGGTCTAGCACATGGTTCAAAGTTTAAAATGAAAACCAGACAGCATTAACTGGTATAATGTACCATGCTCCCATACCCAGGAAGAGCATTTAACATTTTAGCCCAAAGTTTAAGCTACTTGATGCAAAGGTCACTGCATAAATCCACACCAAACACGAACATGATCAAAGTGGATTTCTATGCCACCACAACAAATTTCACTCTCACAAACTGGTACATCTGGGAGTCATGGAGCACTATGCTAGAAACGAACCATAATGAGAATAACTGTTTGTTTTAAGCTTTTTGAAATATTCCTTGAGGGCACAGAAGTAATTTTTCAAATTCTATTACACTTACTCCAAGTAATTTCAATAAAATAAACAATAAGCTCCTCATCTCGACTTTAAGGGCTTTTGTTTGAATCTGAATGAGATCAATTCACCATCAAATAATTCAGTTGATTTTTTAACTTTACAGATATAATTTTCATAATTATAGTTTCTACAGTGTTAGATACTTGTATCACTCAAATCATAGTGTCGATCCCAAACTAATCATATTAGACCATGTGGATTGATTTCCTGAAGTTAGTCCAGTCATAGGCTAACTTTTCTGCAACCTAACAGTAGTACTAGTCATAACGGCGAACAAGAGTTGGAGAATACCTGGACCAATTGTATGCAGCATTTCCTTCTGACAGTAATCCTTCTTTTCCAGTAGATACAGTAGCTTTCTCCAGGTGTCTTATGTTTATGGATGATCTAGCGGATGTTACAATCATCAATATTGACAACCAATCTTTACGAAACTCCTGCTTAAAAAAGATATACCGTGAAATGGTTATTGATGCCCTTGTGAAGAAAACAACTCTTGAAAGAGAATGAAAACAGTGGTGAAAGAAATGGCAACAAACAATTTTTTCAAGGAATTAACAGAAACCACAATAAGGAGGCATAAAAAAAATTAAGCATAAATGCAATATGACTGACTTCACCAATGCTTCTTTCAAGTCACAGTTAAGAGGACCAACAGAGATCATCACTCTGTAACTTTTCCTCCAAACAATATCTGCTGATTACCTTCTTTAAACAGTCCCAATCATAAATGTCTTTTAGATATGAATGAGAAATCCTCATGTGATGGAGGTATCTAATTCTTAATATTATGCAACAAGCACTTCAAAAAACCACAGGGTTGTAAAATCTCATCATAGGCAGTGATACTTCCAAAGCCCCAATGTCAATTCAAGTTCAGAAAACTTCAGCAGAACAAATCAAAAGCATGATTTCCACAGATTTCTTACAGATAAATCACATGTGATGGCGGAAATATTTTCACCCTGCAGTTTTGGTATGTTTTCCAAATGCTTAACAATCTGCTGGAAAAGCCCTTTTAAGCTAGCATCAAGGTCAAGAGCCACCATTCCTGGAGTTCCCAGCAAAAACCGGATTCTACCAGCACATGAAGACAGGTATGATAATGCATAGCCTCTGATAGCTGCATTGGATGTGAAAATGTTTAAAGACTTGTTTGTCCATGCTTGAGGCCTATGGAGTTAGATAAATGCATGCTAAATAACTAGTTGCTGCACTATTTCAGGTAATATAAACAAGATGACAAATGCCTCGGGGTTAGATAAAATCAAGTTTCCATAAAATTAACACTTTCCCAGCACTATAATAACTGTTCTTCATTCCATGATATTGCAAATTGGAACAAAAAATATAGTGATTTTTCTATTTTTTATATAGAAATGGTGAATAGCGACTGAAACAATCAACGAAATAAATGCAGATGGATTAGCAACAATAAGAAAACATAAGATGACAACACCAGTCTAAAGCCATGATAGAGCCTCGAATTGAAAACCTAACCCAGTTAGTAAAAAGCTCCATGTGCTATCTTAGAGATTTATCAAACTGCATAATCAATGTTAAGCATGTCCTTCACATATAAGACCATTTCTATTTGTCACGACAAAATAGCTTGTAAGATCATTTATATCACTTGTCCTCATGAAGAAAGAGGAAAAATCAGTGCATAGATATGTTTAATAAGCAACCCAAATTCTAGGAAAACCTCAGTGGAAAATAGCCTTTGAATTGACTTAGTAATTCATCTGTATATTATACTAGGTAAGCACATTTCTCACTAACTGAGGGAATTGTTAAAGAAAGACCATTGGCGAGAAATTAGAGGGTTGGGGTGGGGGTGGGGGGGTGTTGGTCCATAAGGGGTCATGGATTTGAACTCAGTAGGAGGCAATGGAAAATGATTGCTTCTTTACTCAAATAATGAGAAATAACCAAAACGCTTTTCACCATTTAGCACATTAAGTGCACTATCAACATAAATTATATGATTTATGAAAAACAAATTACATCAAACCCTGTATAACCTGCAATATACTTCCGCACAAGACAGCATAGATGATCCATTCCATCAAGTAAAAAGCCAATAGTAGGATCATTTGGATCCTGCCACCAAAAATAACACCAATTTAAGCTAAAAACCATAGTCAATTTATATGAAATTATAGTGACACGATTTAAGTGAATATGAAAGAACTTAACGTACTATGTCAACTGGTACTGCTCGAGAAGCTTTAGATTTTGATGATGCAATTCCTACATGTTGGAAATACCAGATAACCTCAGACTGTGCCAAAGCCAGGGCAGAGAATACCATCTGTAGGAAACACCATACCATTAGAGAATGATTGTTCCAAGAAGAATTTGTGGGTAAAAATCCACATTTAGTACTGTGGCAAGTAAAAAATATTCAGAGAGAAGTCAGATCGCTCCACCCACCTGACCCCACTTCACTGTTTTCAATTCATATTAGCCTAGAAATAAATTTCAATTAATATCAATCAGCTATATAATTTTTTATTATTATTTTTTGGCAAAAACTTGAGGGTTCAAACTCTTTCTACAGGTGTGTGTGCAAGCACATGCCTACATGTGAAAACATGAAGCAAACTACTGCATTTATATTGAGACTGAACAGAAGGATTCCTAACATAGCAGATTTGGTCAACCATATGCTTAAATATTAGTCTTTGAGAACTTTGATTATAAGCAAAATGAAAGGATAACAAAAGGAAAGGTACTATCACTTTAAATACCTGGATGTTTGGTGCCAATAAACTTGGCTGGTCAGTAAAAAACAGTACCATTCTTCCAATTTCCTGTTTTAATAATATTCTCCTCTCATGGTGAATGGCATCACAAGATAGAAGTGCTTGCTCGTGCACTTCACTGCAACATTTACAACATATCCAAACCACATTAGATGCTGAAACACTAGGTATGCTGGTTGTTCTTTATGTTTTCATCAGAATAATAATATAAAAAAGAAAGAAATTAAAGGTAACTGGCAAATATTAGTGGCATACTTGAAGAAATTTTAACATTAATAAGCAAACAAGAGATCATGCACTTTTTTCATTATCCATGCACCAAGAAAAATCCCAGCCATATAAACATGTAGTACCATTAACATAAATGATCAAAATATTTCTAAGTACAGAGGTTGATCATTTCTTCCACCACATTTTCAGGATTCTTCAACATTTCTATTTTGCTAGATTCACAGCTTAATCATTTTTGTAACCAGGCCAACGATGGCTTCCCCAGACGACATGCTTTCTGATGATAGAACTATGGCCAAAAAAGATGACTTTCTATTTTCCCTCCCTTCTGTTTATCTACAAACTTTGGTAACTTCCTCAGAATGTGACAAGCAAATAGCTTCCAGTTCTCCAGATAAATACCTAGTAATTTCACCAGTAAAGTAATGCATATAAAAGATTGAGCATATATCCAATATTTTAAGGTTAATAACAGTAATTTCAGAAACCAGGTGAAGAAAAATATGAGACAAATTATTGATAGAAAAACCATAGGAGGGAGGCAGCAATGGTTTCATTCCTTCCATCAATACTATCAAATCAAAACTAAGTTTTTTACCTTATCATTTTTTCAACCTGCTTGGCCACACTGTACTCGAGATCTGCCTCCTTTTGCTTAGTGCGCCCAGATTTGGCCATCTTCTTTGACTCTAATATTTGAGGCAAAACATATAACTGATAATCCTCGTGCAATAGTACATACTGCATGTTCAAGATTTTGATAAAAATCAGCCATTGTAACCAGAGAACACCGTCTGGACAATTGACAGTGCTACTCACCTCATCCCTGAATACTGCAAGTATCAAATTTTCCTTCAGTACGACCTGAGAACCATTTTAAAAATTAAGGAAACATGTGGAAAAGAAGCATCAGCAGACAAATGTACAAAGCATCCAGATAATTCCTGATAAACCCTAATGGAAAATAAAGAGACACAATATATGTATTTGAATGTGTTAGGGAAAAGAAATTAGCAATAGAGAGAGAAGTACTTGAACCAAAAAAGAGAAGTATTTGACCAAAAGGGAAAAAAACTGCTCATATTATCAGCTTAGCAGATAAATATTACCAAATATCTCATAAGAAATTAAATTTTAAAAAAAAGGTGCAGTGAAATCAGCAAAATGAATTAGAGAGAATTTACCACAATACAACTCACCACCAATTACTTCAAACCCACGGGGTATGCTTTACCATATAAACAAACCAGAAAGGCACTCTATATTAATATTTATCAACTACATAGAATGAAATCAGTATTGATTCATTTCTCGAACAATTCTCATTAGATGATAACTAGCTTTCCAAAAACTTTGAAAGTACAAGGACTCAGTTAATCCATAATTAACTTTTCATATGCTTCATTACAATCAATCATCAGAAAATGTTTTACTTCTAAACCAGGTTCACATGTCATAAATGTGGGACCAAGGCAACATCAACAAAAATGGAACTTTAAAAGAAAGTATGATCTCTTTCATGAGAAGGTAATATTGATACACATAAGAAATATACCATGTGGTCAACTGCACTTGAAAGATATGGGCTTGTAAGAAGTTGGGCTGTTAATAATGAGAAACATTTTGTAAAATATAGTTGAACTTATCTTGTTGAAATTATCATTCACACAGTATGTTCAGTATTCAAGTATCTAAAAACATGCTTCTTCCTTGCAGCATGTATCTGATATTTTATGAAAGCATTGTTGGATCACAAGAATGAGCTGACCATTAATCAGGCAAGGCATACCAGAGCAATATCAATGCTAGTGACACGAAGCAGCTCATTGGGACAAACAAGATATCCAAGTAACACCCATTCCCTGTAAGAAGTAACATTTGCTAGGTCTTGGGCTCTCTGAAATGTGAAAATGGCATGACAACAACCGTTGAAATTAGCAGAAAGGTCCAAAGCTAGCATCAACAAAGTTTAGCAGTAACTACTTTTGGCTATTTAGAACTTCAAAGAAAATTTAAGTTTAGCATTAACCCAAATGTCAAGATCTTTCAAAAGAACAGTATGTACCATAGGATGAGCAGAATTTGTTAGTATATCTGGATACCGAGGGTGATATGGACTTAGGAATCCCTCATTTCTGAGTTTCCTTGTATCTGTAGATAGGAAAATGATAGGGCCTACAGCCTCTAAAACCTGGAGATAAATAATGAAAGTTAAGCTCCAAAATACTTGAGCAATCAAACCAAAAGCAAACACAAGTATGATTTCCTCATTTCTGAGTTTCCTTGTATCTGTAGATAGGAAAACGATAGGGCCTACAGCCTCTAAAACCTGGAGATAAATAATGAAAGTTAAGCTCCAAAATACTTGAGCAATCAAACCAAAAGCAAACACAAGTATGATTTCCAAATTTGTTAACATTCAAACTCTTGTGTGATTTATGTAACAAGGACTACTTATTGCAGCTTCATTTTCATGACAGCATAACCATGATAAACACACTACGATGTGAGCATCACATAACCAAATTCAGGGAAAGGTAAAGCTAATGTCCAACAATCTTTCTTTCCTTCAGATGGGGAGCTTGACATATATGGCCATTACAGATGTCTTAAATTCTATAATTCAATTGCCTCTTCTTTTTTCTTTTTTTTAGTCAAAGACAATTTGTAAGCTTATGATTGATAGAAGAAGAAAAGAACGAGGAAGAGATCTCCTCACCATCCTGATACTAGCAGGCTATATGATAAATTTTAAAAGCTTATGGTCCAACCCCCTGTTGTTACAGAAGAATCACCCCACTATGAAGATTAGAGAGAAAAACAAGTGATGAAGGCTGGATACCAATATCTTATAACATGTAATTCCAAAAGAAAAAAGATGGACAAACACACAAATAGAGATATGATCATCAATATTTCTATCAATTTTTCAATGGAAAAGAAACATAAATGACCTCTCCAATACGTGGACTGACAAAATTTAGATCTTCTTGTAACCCTTTCAATGGTGGATCATAAGAATCTATAAATTGAACCAACCTGCAATACAAAAGGAGAGAGATATCAAAAATGCATAATGTGTATTAGATACAATGCAGTGCCTTCAACATAAACTAAAGCAACGTACTAAAAATACTACAAAAGATCAATATCCAAGCATGAACACATAAAAAAGGAATGTTTTACCACTCAAGAATAATGTTGCATGAGCCTGTCAATTAAAAAATTTAGCCAATATATGTAGAGGAGCCTAACTACTCTTGTTCTAGTTAGTGGGGAACACCAGGGATCGAGAATTTGTAAAATCAGTGAAATACATATTTCTTTATTCTTCAGTTTATTTCACTTATGTTTGCCCTCACAGCAGTCGCCACCCCCCACCCCCCAAATTCCCTCAGGTTTGTGATTGTGGTTACTAGTATCTATAGTTACCTCATTTCTACGCCTACCTATAAGAACAGCCAAAATAGATTTCAAAGATAGATAATAAAGAGAAGATTCCATTAGAAAGGACACTTACATGCCCTGCAATCCATAGACTAAAAAAGTGTTTTTCAAGCCTTCCTCACTGTCCTTGATTTCTAGACAGTCAAGCATTTTAAATTTTAGAATATAAAGGAAAAGCACCTTAAATAAGGAGCAGTAAACCATTTGTCATTACTTTAATGTGCTAGTGGTGGCTCGGCAAAAAAAGTCTAAGACAAAGAGCTAGAGATGCCAATTACAAAAGGTATATTTTATGAGGAGCAAGCAGAGACAAAAAATAAAATCTCTAGAAATGCAGCTCAAACTCAATCCGGAACCACTTTAAATCATCTTTGCAGCCTTGTTAGTACTAAAACTGATCCAGTAGGTCGATTGAACTCATTACTTTCAGATTCATGGGTAGCTTCAGAATTCAAGATTCACGGTAAAGATTGCTAGCCTTGAGTTCCTTCCTATTAATAGAATGACCAGGTTGTCTTATTGACCTCAAACATCTTAAGCAGAGCCAAGAGTGATTATACTAGCAAAACTTACATATTATATTCCCTACACAAGCAGAATCCCAATTCCATCAAAACCAGACATTTTGAGCTTTGCATAGATAACCTTATCACATTTATTTACACGTGAACTATAAATTTACTATAAGTAAAAAAATAACATCATTACAAAACTGAAGCATTTAATTTGCCTGCCATTAAATTTATTTGCAAATAGAAAACCATAAAGATAATGATCATTGTACTTTTAACCTTTAAGAACTGGACCAAGTTGTTAAACCCATTCACTAATCAAGATTATCAAATTTCTTTTACAGTTCTAGCATAAAAAGCAAGAAGACATCCACATTTCCATTCCCGTTCAAGCACCGATATCCACAGCATGCTTAGACAGAAGTCAAATTTTTCATTCTGTGATGAAATCCTCGTTCAGGAAATTGCATATTGAGAAACAGAAAAGGAAAGCCAGAACTATAAATTCATTATTGTTTATCAGTGACTAATAAAATTGTGTTGCTACCCATCAGCCCCAGGGCCCAGGACATATAAAGATAACCGCACTACTCAAATGTATTCCATACCGATGATAGAAATCACAGTCTCTGTCATTTCTTGACATGGCATGCAGAAGGTTATACATTTGCAACATCATTTTCCTTGGTATCTGTATGAGGCATCAAACTTCAATGGTGTCAACAAGATAAGAAGCCTGCTTATGCACATCATATTAAATAAAAGGATACAAACCCCAAAGAATTTACAAGAGAGAAAGAAGAAATAGGGGAATACAAAGCCCACTTTACCTTCTCAGATAAAAGATTAACACGGACAAAGGAACAAAAGAGATCCATAAATGCATGCAGTATAAGCGAGTTCTGATGAGGCTGCAAAATACTGCACCAAGTTATCAGAGATACCATAAACATATCAAGCCACTATGTTTCTCTTCTTCTAAATGAATTGGAGGAAAACAAGGAAAGGATCAATTTAACATCATCCAATCATCCAGTGCATGATACATACATATTAACAGGCCAAAGTTCTATGGATCCTTCAGCTATCGAGGTTGATTGATTGTACTTCGTATCAAACTGAATACATTTTGCATGATGAAGGAGAAGATTTTGATACTCACCAACAAGGTAATAACAGTACTACTTAAATCCAATATGAGTCGCAGAGCTTGTTCTCGGAATGCCATCAGGTCAAGAAGTAACTGGCCACACAAAAGCAAACAATTACCAAGTAACCATAAATCTTTATTTACAAACTCTAATGATCAGAAAGTAAGCAATTTCTTATCGTTAATTATAAACAATCCTTTTAATCAACATATTGGGTAACAAACATAATAACTACCATAAGCCATTCCCAACATGTACCACTGAAACTAACAACAGCTAAGGAAGAATAAGAAAAGATGACACCAATCAAACCTCACAAACATATCCAATAATATGGTAACTAAAAAAATTGCAGCGCTGATTACTTAGATTCTAAGATAATCTAAATAAGAGCACAGTTTTCGTCTCCCTTTTGAGTGGTAAGTGATAGGATATCTGGGTTCTTTTTCACTATTAAATTTATCCTAATTTTATGACTACTGTTCTCTCATTTTCTGTCTTTGTTACTGCAGAAGTACTGAAGTGGGCAAACATTTTGCCACACAAAAACAATTTCTATTTTCTATCAGTGATTGTCAGTCACACCCATATCCGACCTGTCCCATCTCACAGCATGTACTTGGCAGGACTTCCGGTCCCCATTTTGCTTCAATGACCTTTCTCCTTTCCATCATGTTATCATCTGCTCCTACTTGGTATCACGGTTGTTAAAATCTAGCGGTTCACAATTCGAATCTTACAATTCATCTCAATTTACATACAATACGATGCATCTCACAAAGAAAACAAGTGCAAATCATGGGGTGAGTGGGGTGAATCTCGTATGTACATAAATCTTGCGATTCAGTCGCGATTTGATTCGATTTTACAAGTCAACTCAAATAGAAAATGAAAGTAAAATACATGATTTCAAAAGAGATGATAACAATAGGAAGGTTTAGTCTAGAAGTCATGGATGACAGCAATGTATAAGCAATTTTCTTTGATAAATATTTCTACTTGAAACTGAAACAAGGAATAAATTAATTTTCACAAAAAAAGAAAAGGGTGAAAGAAAGCAAGAGTGCCAAAGACAACAACCATGACAAAGGTTATATTGAAATTGGGAAAGATTATAACTTTTTATTAAACTAGGAAATCTAGTGGTGTAACTAGTTAGAATGTTGCTTAAGATGTATTATAAGATGAGTCATTAGAATGATCAAGTTCCAATGAACAATATGTTGAATTTTGAGACTTGGATCATTTAATGACTAAGAACTATTAGATGAATTGATGCACATTTTGTTCAGTAAATGTTCATTTTTCCTTTATTTTAGAAATATTTGGTATGTTAATTATCTTTCATAGTGTTATTTTCATTTCTTAATCAATATTACTATTCACGATTCAATATGATTCACAGTACCATAATTAGGCTTTCCAATTCATGAGTCAAATCTTGATTTGACAACGATGCTTAGTATAATGATTAGTTAGAGAATATTCATTTGTCAAACCTTTGAATACGTGATAATGTTCGAACAAATATACATGCAAGGGTATTTAGTCTTTTAACTAGTGTCAGCAAACAATGCCAAAGTCAATGTTGATCAATACAATGATCAATAGTGGAATAATAATTGCAGAGAAATCAGGACCACCTAAAGTGCAATTGAGGGCCAACATTTGTCTATCGCCAACATTTTTATGGATGGCTGCTTTCTCAATTGCTTGCTTCTCAAGGAAAGCTTAGAAATTAGGAGCACGCACGAGTTCTTGCATAACACTAGGAAATATGTGACCTTAAGCTTATTACCATTCTTTAAGTGACAAGAGGTAATTAGTTATGAGTTTATTTATCATATACCTTCCTCTAGCAAATACAATCTCTTCTTTTTCTCAAGAGGTGAAAATGATTTAAAAAATGATGAAAGAGGGAACTTTCTTAGTATATAGGTGTAAAAACTTTATTCAGCAAAAATATTAGACATGATAACATGAAGTATTTTTACAATTTTCATAATCCCATTCTACCAACAAACCTCAATAAAACTAGACTAGGTTAATAAGATCATTTCTTTGAGATATTTATATTTAGGCTGAGATAGTTAGCACTTAAAACGCAACAAAGCTGCAGTTGAGCAATTAAGAGCTTCCTCCTAAAGTTGCCTCCCTTGTATCAACCTTTTAGGATATTAAGTTTTACACAGATACAGAGAAGGAAAATTATATGGTTCAGATTTAAGCCTGACCAACCACCAATTACACAAGTATCTTGAAATATATATTATATATCAATAATTCAATTCCCCATAAGATCCCTTCCTCCCCTTCCCAGTGATTATCTACCAGGTTCAGACCAAAAAATAATTGAAGTTAACCTCGCCATTACTTCATATTGGTTTGCATGCAATGTTAGATGACTTAACCAACAGTAGTACTACATTTTTCCTCAAGTGATCATTTCCACAGTACACAGCAAATTATTGATGGTAAACCAGTCTTTAAAATACGTCAACTGTGTCCCATTGTCCACAGGTGAAAACAAAAGGCTTCAAATTTCCTACTAGGGGCATTATATTAACATAAATATAGTTTTAAGGTTTTACCTCAATTGAACTGCACTTCATTATGAAATCATGTATCATTATACTAAAGCATATCAGAAATTCTTGGGCCTAATACAGAACAGAATTTAACTGAATAAGCACCATCAAATTAGCTCCATACACTAGCAACTCAGCAAGGTTCTCACTTTTAGATGGCAAGCATGATAAATCTGCTACAGCAGAGCCATGCTAGCTGATATATCTCTCATCACTTGGTTGCCTGGTCTGTTGAGACTTTATGAAATCAAGCCCAGCTAGGATGCTACGAAAAGATTCAAGAGGTCGAGCTACAGTACTACTTGGGCTCCAGCCAAAAGTCAAACTGGGCTCAACTTACTGGTAATTTGTACCAAGGCAAGACTGAGCAACTAAGTGGCAGAAACCGTAGTTCCTAATTAGTAATTACCCTGAGTTTGAATCTTATAAGACTTCTTGTATGATACACAACCTGATTAGTTCAAGGACCAGATTATAAATATGGTTGTCAGCACCTATTGAAATAGACTTTCAATTATTGAAACATAAACATGTTCCTTCCAGCATGTTCTTCCTTTAGCAATCATGATTCTTAAGAAAAGCACTTGAATACTCAGTCATTGAGACATAAGCTATTCTTTACAGAGTTGAATGCTTTCATACATTAACCAACACATGTTTAACTATGACAGAGGTTTAATCAGCCACAAAGGCCTAGTCCTAAATATCCTAAAGTAATCACTAAAAGTAATGATCATCTGAGATCTTGAGCATTGTACATGCACATGATAGAAAAAGGTGCACAGAAAACCAACTCGATACCTGAACCCAAGGCTCTAAACTCTGCAAATGAACTTCTGCACCATCATTCAAAGCATCCAAAGCAACCTTGTCAACCTGCATCAGTTTTCCACAAGTTAAAGAAGTATACTATTGGCCAACAAGACAAAACAACATTTCTTCTAACAGAATACAGAAATTCTTACCCTTTCAAGCTGCAATTTACTGAAATGCTCCGGAAACTTTTTAGAAAGCAATAAGCATATCCTCGGATAATTCGGGAACACGCCCGCTTTCCAAAACGATTCTGAAAACAAGTGACCAACTGGATCCGGGAAATCCAAAATTTGATTCAATCTATACATTTTCGCCATAAGACCTTCAGCTACTTCAGTAAGTTGAACTACCCATTGCAAATTCAAACCCTTATGAGATCCACCACCCGAACTCTGAACCTGTCCATCTGAACCTACCTTATTCCTAGACAACCTCGATGCCATTGACGAACTCAAATCAGGACCCAAATACTCAGTCCATCTCGATGGACCCTCCCATTCCCTCGATCTTACACCAGTGGGTGAAAGAGCTGCATCGTGTGTTGAATAATGCTGCCGCGACTTTGCCATTAATTAATTAACTATATCAACTCCACCACAAATCCCTGCAGGTTAGGATTAAAACCCCATCAATAAACATCTAAAACAGTAATGAATTCTGCCCATTTTTTCCTATCAGGTTTTAGCTTCCAAATTACAAAATTATCCATTTTTTTATTTAAAAATTTTGAATATTAATGTACTCACCAATCACCATTTAATACCCAGTATAAAAATAAAATCTTTTAAGGTATTCTTCGCTTTTTTAAAACAGAAATTAAATAAAGAGTAAATAGATATACAAATTATTACTCCTATATCACAAGCAACCAAACCTGACCTGACCTATCCAAAATTAGTAACAGCATTAAATATCGTAAAAAAAAAAGAGTTTAGTTTGGTATCCGAGAACTACAAAATTAAAAGAACAAAAAACTCATTTACAAAGAGAAAAAAACAGAAATGGATTCTCCTATTTTACTTCTCTATCTGTTTTAACCTTCCATGCTACGCAATTACGCTTTTTTTTTTTTCCTTCAAAATTTTAATTCAGTAGAGAAATAAAATCCACTAGAGAGCATTTTTCACTCTTTTTTTAATACAAACCAAACATGACCTCTCCAAAATTAATAATACCAGCAATTCCCAAAAACCGTTATATTAACAGCAAAATAAATAAAGAATGGATTTTACATTTTCTCTTACCAACTTAGATTTTGAAAAAAAATATAAAAAGAAAGAACGAATGTGTAAATAATCTAAGCAACCAGACAAAGCACAAACACACTAAACAAAACAGCTAAATGCAGGCAGGAATCAAAATTAGTGCAAAATCAGTAACTTCGCAAACTCTTATAAGGTTTTAATAAGCAAAAAATGATGAAAAACAAGCTAGAAATTTCGAAATGCAAACCACAGCTATCATCTCTAAGAATTGGAGCAGAGTCTTTAGAGGAGGAGGAGAGAGAAAGGCTTACAGGAATGGAAAACTAGAGAGTGGAGTTAATAATGGCGTAAGCTTCAGATCTGAGTCTTTTGAAGAGGAATAGGAGAGGGTTTTAGAGAGAGAGCTGGGGGTAGGAGGAGGAGGAGGAGGAGGAGAGCTGAGTGATTGTGTTTTTTATTTAATGGAGAAAGAAAATTGGAAAGCGGATTTACTATTATTATTGTTATTATTATAAATTAATGACATGTAAATGACAATTTAATTAGTTATTAAGAAAAATAAAATAGCCAGACAGATGGTCCATTTTATTTTATTTTTCTTTGGTTTTCTGATGAGGAGACGCTTTTGAGATGGTGGGATGCACGTATATAATAAAAGTACAGCAGCATGATTGGTGGAGTGTAGAGAAGATTACCGTTCCTTGTTATATATTTCAAAGGTGTTAAAGCTGGTCTGAGAAATTAAAGATTTACTACTTTTTATTTTTATGTTTTAAAAATATTTTAAAAAAAAATTAAATTTTTTTTAATTTTTTATTTTAAATTAATATTTTTTTAGTATTTTTATATTATTTTGATATGTTGGTATCAAAAATAATTTTTTAAAAGATATATTATTTTGATATATTTTTAAGTGAAAAAACATCATTTTAATACATTTCAGCATGAAAAGCACTTTAAAAAACAACCGCAGTTACACTTCTAAATAAATATAAAAATTTTAATTGTATCATATTAACATATACGAGTTTTAACTAATTTAATTAATCGGATCAAATCTAATAAGATTAGTAATTAAAAATAATAAAAAAATATTATTTTATAAAAATAGTTACATGGTGATTTATAAATTAACACGATATTTTAATAATCCGAAATATTTTTCAAATTAGTTTCTAGATCTGTGTCTGAAATGGAGTGGGTGATCGAAAAATATTTATAGTGTGGATATGGTCTTGTGCTTGCTTGATTCTTAAAGTTGAGTTTGTTTAGTGTCTTTGCCATGAAAAGAAAAAAAAATACCTGGTTAAAATAACAGAGATAAAAATATAAAAATAATTTTATTTTAAAATAATTTTATCTTTTCAAAATTAAATGAATTTTTTTCATCTTTTTTTGTTACATATATCATTTTTTTATCTCATGTTTTGATATATCAATTTTTTGTATGTTTAGTGCTAACTACATGTTTGATATAATGTAAAATACATTGCAATATTAATTAAAAAAACTATTTTATGCTTTTGAAAGTGTATCTATTTTATAATCCTCAGAAAATAATGGAATTTAGATGGTCAACTTATAAATATTTATAATATCCACAAACAATTACCTCAACTTAATATATCTAACCTACTCATATTTATAATTTATAAAATATTAAGCGTTTAGTTGAATATAATTATGAGTATTGACCCGACAAAACCCAACATGACCGCTAAACACCCCTAATCATATCTTAATTAATCTAATCCAAAATAAATGTTAATCATACGGTGAATTGGTCCATATTTTTAAGCTGGTTACAAGGTCCTATGAGCTTCCTTTTAAGGTAGCCCATTTAAATGATAGTGGTCACGACTGATGATATAAAGTTCCAAATTAATAAACTTAAGGTTTTCAAAATGAAATTTGATAGGTTAGGGCTTCAGTCAATGTCCACAGTAACGGTGCCGAAAGTTAAAAAAAAATAAAAAAATATGTGAGAAATTGCATTATTTTTTTCGTATTATCATCCCATTGATTAAGTTAGACATATTATCAAGCTGCTGTTATTTGATAGACTTGTTAATTAACATCATAACCAACTTAAAAAATAAATAAACTAACCCCTGGTATTTATCAACTATCAAGATTTGTTTTCCTTCACATCTATAATATTCTGAAATTAACTCTGAAAAAACTGTGGGGTTGTAGATATCATTTAAAAAAAATATTCAACGATAATTTATCGAATTAACCCGTGATTTGTCAAGTCAATTATTATTAAAAAAAATATCTTTGTCAATAATTTATACCTATTAATTTAAATAAAATTATATCTTGCAACTTGAACTTTGTTACAAGAGTATCGATTTACATTCTAAATCATTTTATATTTATTTAGTATCTAAATTATAATTTTTTAAAAGTTGGTAGACAAATATAATTTTAACTAAACTATAGAATATTAAAAGTAATTTTATTGTTTTTTTATTAAAATTATGTCGTTTTGCTTTCTTTTTTTAATCTCCTTAATGTTGACTCAACTAGTTTTGGTTATATCACTAAAAAATTAATAAAATCAACCAGATTTAACTAAAAACTTAGCTTGAGTTACCATCTAGATTTCTCTAGTCAACTCGCTCTATAATTTTAAACAAGCTATCTGCTACAATCGTGTATGTGCGGGCATAAGAACCGGCGATGATTTTACTGGACGGTTGACTTCTTCACGATGGTGGCTGGGGATTGGAGGGATTCAAGTGCTGGGCGTACAATGGAAGAATTCAGTAAGATTTGGATGAGGAGAGCATACTTGACTTAGACATTAAGCCAGCATGATTGGATTTATAGTGCTTGGAAACGGAGGAGTGTAGTTGAGGAGTAATATGTAAGAGATAGATAGATAGTGTGTGTATGTATCCATCCACCTCTTAATTCTCTACATCTGGCCTCCATGTTACCAACCCATCAAATTCATTTCCCACTTCCTTTTTAGCCGTCAGCGTTGAAACTTGAAACTGTTTGGTGTTTAGTTAGCTCGGACATAAAGAAAACGAACTAGAACAAATTTAGTAGTTAAAGAGTTGTTAGTACAAAACATGACAGCATAAACCAACAAATATAATATTATAATCCTCCTAGCTGTTTAAAGACAAAAACATACTTATCTAAGTTTGGTTTGTGTTCTAAAACTAGGATTGAGTGAATTTTAATTTTTTTAATTAAAATTATTTTTAATATATTTTTATATCATTTTGATGTGTTGATATTAAGAATAATTTTTTTTTAAAAAAATTATTCTTATATATTTATATATAAATAAAATTAAAAATAATTATTACCAAAGCAATGTTTGGAAGTGTGGTTGTGGTTACTTTTCGTGTCGAAATGCATCAAAATGATTTTTTTTATTTTTAAAAAATTATTTTTGAGATCAGCGCATCAAAACGATCCAAAATATATAAAAAATTTAATTTTTAACAAAAAAACATTTTTATAAAATACAATTTGCATTTCGTTTCCAAACAATTATTAATTACCTTTAATGATAACATGAGCTTCAATTAACTTATTTAGAGAAATAATAATAATAAGACATCAAAGCCATATCGAAAGACACGTGCGACACCGTAAAAAAAATATCAACAAATAAACTAAATGACAAAAAAATAATCACCATTAAAGTTAGAAGAGAGCCACATATGCTGCTTTCAAGATATGGCTCACTTGCTTGTGCGTGTGCAACACACGCGGACCAATTTCCCTTATTTCCATTTCTTTCCTTTCAGTTCACTCCTTAACGGTTATATAATTCTTTGGGTTCAATCTCTGGAATTGAATTAAAAGGAGGAAGGTAAAAAGGAAACGAGAGAAAGGGAAAAAAATACAATTCCTCTCTCACAAAAAGTACCCATCTCCCACAACTCCATCCTGCTACTCTCCAGCTCAACAAACTACTCTTCAGCGAGCTGGCACAAACCCTAAGGAGAGTTACCACTTCCAACTTTCCAAGTATAGTTATAAAACCCATCTTGAGATCAACTTGGAAGGTGCTCAATTATTTTTTCAAGTCAACGAGTTAAAGATCATGTTTTAATTGGATTAAGCTCCGATCATCGGATCACCGGGTTCACCCGGGTTTTTAACCAGCTTAACTGGGTTTTTTTTTATTATTACAATTATTGTTTATTATTATTTCACTCTCTGTATAAATACCTTAGATTATCAGAAAAATAAATTAAGAAAAATATTTAGATCATTCAGCTCATTGAAGAACATGAGTTCACAGTTCACACATAACCCACAAGTCTTTACTTTCTTTCTCTTCCTTCCATACTATTTCTCTCCTACAATTTTAATAATTTAAATATAGGAGAGCCTCTATTCCAATAATTACTCACTTTGCAAGGAATATTGAGCTTAAAAACAAAAGGCCACTTTCAAGCCCATATATTTAAGTCCAAGATGCGGTCCTGAAAAACCTAAATTCAATATAAAATTTTCACCACTCCATCAGAATCCTCTCTCCCTGGAGTTACCCTATCCACCATGGTTCTTGGAAACAAACAAGAATATGCATAAGGGTAAAGTATGTATTTTTTAAATGTATTTTGTTATATTTTGTCCACAGAGAAGGAGATGAAATTTCTTCCGTCCTGTTCACCAAACCAAATACAAATCAGTCATTCCTCCCACGTCTTATCTCTTACTGTCTCATCTCCATAGTTCCACCCCTCCTGTCTTTTATCTCCCAACTAAAAGCTATACCTAAGAAATACAAATACTAAAGCCGGTTTCTACGAGCTCCTTACCTTCTTCATCCTTCTCTTCTACGGAGTGTGTGTGTCAACCAGCATGGAGAGAGTAGATAATTAATTAGAGAAATTCAGGCAAAGAAGATGACACATCTGTCCGTTGGCATGCAAATGCTAGATGAAACAACACCAAGGAAGAAGCACGTGAAGAGAAGAAATACTGAATGCTCAGACACAGAAGGATATAAACTAGAAGTGAATCTGGTGAAAAACTTTCATTGCTCATTCATCATGTGCAAGGAATGCAGCTGCATCATTTAGGAGGCCAAAGGCACCAATATGTGAAATCAGATTTCTCCCATTATAGCTAAAATAGCTTAGAAATGTAAGGAAAAAAAAGAAGTAGAATTCAAAACTACTAGAGTCATAAAAGAAGCTTGTGTATGACCATTTTTATTAGAATGATAAAATGTATAAACTGTAACACCTGTATATATGTGATATTGATATAACCCTTGTAATTACTTGCAATAAGAGTACAGCGGTCCAGGATAATAGCGATATCCAAACTAAGTTACAGGTTAATCAATTGGAAAAGACTTCATACCAGGACTCAGCGGAGGTGATGCCTGCAAAATAAAATGGAAAAGGCAAGATCAAATTACTTATTAACACTAACAGGGTTTGATGAAGATCATAAAGGATTGACAAGAGATCAAAAGCAAACCTTAGAGTTTCTTTTGTTCCGCGTCGAATTTTGCAACGAATTGTGGGGAGCCCAAGGCGCTGGTGAGCTTCATAACGATGGCAACCCGAGAATCCTACAAGTGAGAACAGTGATGATATGAGATGGTGAAGAGAAACACAAGATTTTCATATGAGCATGAGCACATACCATAGTAAACTCCATCGACCTCAAGCACATCAATCTGCAATGATTATAAAGGATAGTGATGGCACAACGGATTTGAAATTAAGGAAACAAAGCTTCTTTAGAACACATGCCATTCGAGTTAAGCGCATATCAAATCTGTTTAGGAATTTCTAGCACTAGATTAACGAGGGGACTAAAGGTCACTTCGATGCGATCCATTTCTTTCTTTTCCTCAAGCAACAATTGGAAAGTAAGAAATCCAATGAAGAATGAGTAAGATGCAATTACTCTCATCTTCAAAGGAAAGATACAGCTGTAATGAGACTATCTACCTAGGCCACCAGTTTTGCTCTCTTATTTACCATAAAATTCAATATAATGGGCCAAAAATAAGAACTCTGTGATTTGTGTGTATTTGCAACATGGTTTCAAGCATGCCAAAAGGTACGAAAACATGTTCAAGATTTCCCAAGTTTCATCTTGCAAATCTTGTTTCGATAAAATCAGCCATTTGATTGTACAGAGAAGTCAGACTTCAAGAGAATAGGTTGCGTTTCATACAAATCTGGAACTAGCCTTCAATCTTCCTAGACACACGAATCAACGACTTGAAGGAGATTGGCCTTTCATTCTTGTAAATTTATTTCTAGATATCAGTCGTATATAAAGTATGATACAGATAAATATGACATGGCCTAAAATCTAAACAATACACTAGACTCAAACAACTCAAGTTTATTGTTCTCAAAATTCATAACCTTTTCCCCTCCTTTTATCTTTTTATTGACAGAAAAATACTTGACAAGTAGTGGGGTTTGTTATAAATCAAATCCCTCAAAGACTCAAAGATTTACCAGGTTTGTTACAAGTCAAAACTCAAACAATCATCAAGAAAAACCATAACTATGGGAGACGCCAAAATACTTAATTTCATTCCTTCATTCATGTTTCACTTGCAAAAAGCTATCACAACCTTTTATATGGAAACATCTAGAAAAGTAAAGTAAAATCAGGAAAACTATTCCCTTTAAATATTAAAAATCAAGAAGCCTAATAATACTAAATAGGAAAATTAAAAAATAATATTTCTAAAATGAAAGAAATCTAATCTTCTAAGTCTATATTCTGTCATGTTACTTCACCTAAATGTCACAAAATTTCTACCACTCGTATTCATTTCATCAATATACTTACCAATCAAACAAAAAATAAAATAAAAATTGAGACAGGCAATTAATATAAAAAAAAAAGAATTTAAGTATTCAAGTAGCAGCAACCCAGAAACCAAATGAATGCAGCAAGTATATATTACAAAAGACAAAAGATTCTTACAGGTACTTGAAGACCAATTTCTTTGATGCTATCCATGAGTTCTTTCACCTTATTTGGATCATTAGCTCTGGTTCTCATCAAAGGCCTCCTTATCTTATCAAGTGGCAACTCTAAGATCACTGGCCCTCCATTTTGTGCTCTAGTACTTGTCCCTGGAACAGCCCCTGATATTGCAAAAACAACCTCCTCAATCACAGAAATAAATAGTTCTTATTTATTGGTAGATAAAAAAATTAAAAATTCCAACGACAGAGATTACCATTTGATGAAGCTGAAATAGAGAAGCCCCTGAAACTGGTTGCTGGCAGTCTCAAAACAAAATTTGCCATCTTTTATGTAGCCCACCTTCGCCCATCCCTCCCCTCTGTTTCTCTTTTAATATCAACCAAATAAAATTGGTGGCTTAGGTTAATGATGCATTTAGTCCCTCTACTTTCATTTTCTTATTATTTTGGTTTCCTTACTCTTATTTGTATTGATGTCACCCTTCTATTCTCTATTTTGTAATTTTTTTGTTGTTGTGGGAATTTTTACTTTATGGAAATGACTATACAGCTTTGTAATTTAAAATGGTAGCTAGCAGTTGATTATTCCTTTTTGTTAGGCGGAAGCAAGACACGGAGAGGTGTTGGGCCAGCTTCTTTATGCTGCCGAAGTTGTGGCTGAAAAAGAAGGCATCCTTGATGGATTTCGTGCTGTTATCAACAACGGTCGTCGTGCTTGTAAGTTCATACCTCATTTCTGTAACTTCTAGTCTTTTTTAATATCTTTTCCATCCATTAATGTGCTGATAGTCCCCCCCCCCCCCTCTCTCTCTCTCCAGGTCAATCTCTCAATCATTTGCAGTTACATGTCCTGGGTGGAAGATGGATGAAATGGCCACCTTTTTGAAAGATTTGAATAAATTCATCTTGAAGCTTGATAACACCATTTTCTGTTTTTTTCCCATCACTTTCTAGGATTATTTCTATACTCAGATCTGTTGAAGTTGTAAGCTGCAACGACTTCTTTTGATCGTCGAAAGCTTTTTCTCCTCACCTTCTTTAACTTCTGACTAGATGTAGAGGGAAGTTGGGAAAATGATTGCGTATTCAACTGCTTGTAACCGCTACATGCTAGAAAATACTCTTTTGCATGAATTAGGGTGTGTTTGAACCATGTGGAAATGTTATTTTAAATTTTGAATTTTTTTATTTAAAATAAATTTTTTTATATTTTTATTTTGATGTATTAATATCAAAAATAATTTTTTAAAAATAAAATAATTTTATTTTAATATATTTTTAAATAAAAAATATTTTAAATTGCTATTATTGTTATAATTCCAAACATATATTTCACTATGTAAAGCATTGCAACATTCAACATCTACTAGGTTGCAAGATTCAGGATATATTTTTGGATTAGCCCAACTAGATTCACAATATATTTCTTTATTTTGCAATGCTTACATTAATATTATACCATCAAACCCCAATAATTTTCTTTTTTTCCAAAGCTCCCCCCTCCAAGTAAATGGAAGTTAGTTTACCGTTGACTTCTTCAAAAGTATCATCTATCAAAAAGCTATCACATCGAAACCATTTAACTTGGAAATCAACTCCAGTCAATGGAGTTTGTAGCTTTCGGTGTTTGTTGATTGTTTTTGTTTTTTTTTCTTTTTTATTTTATATTTGATTCTCTAATATTTTAAAGTGAATTTTTATTTTTTATTTAGTTTTTTTAATTACTATTTATTTTATTAAAAATATTTATAAAATTAAATTTTTACTAATTTCATCACTCTTTATTTTTTATATTATATTTAGTTTTTAATATTTTTATTACTATTTATTTTATTTGAGATAATTTTTAAAAATTATTTTTTTATAATTTTATCCTCCTTTAGTTTTTTACTATTAAATTTGATATTTTATTTCTATTTTGTTTTAAAATTAATATCTTTTTATTCTATCCTTTAATATTATATTAATTAAGAGTTGAGTGTTTTGATTTAATTCAGGTTTATAATTTTATGAATTTCAAGTTTAAAAAATTAATCTAAATTTAAAAAACTCATCTGAATTTACTTGCTTTGTTTTTAAACTAATATTTTTTCAATTTCATTATTTAACAATTATTTAATTGAAGATTAAATCTTATTATTTTATTTATTTATTTTATATAGAATTTCTCACTAATTTTAAAAATAACACAAGTTATCTCATGTCTTTTTATTTATTATTTTTTGTTAAATTTAGTTTTTTTTAAATTGTTTTTGAATTGAATTGAATTAAATTAATTTATCAAATATAAATATGCAATACACATTTTATAATATTTTGATATTTTATTTAATCAACATAGATTTTTTTTATTTTTTATAAAATTACTGGCCGAACATTTTTTTTATGTTAAAAAAAATTAACTTGTGGAGTAGCGTGATCGCTGAAGTTAGTGATGCTATTTGTAATACTGAATGCAATTGGCCACGTCCAAGATCAGACGAGATGCCAAAAATACAAAACTTATAGGAACTGATGGTATTACATACAAAAAAAAAATTAAAGCTAGCTTAGCCATCAAAGGAAGCAACAAGGATGTGAAAGAATCAAACAAAATTATGGCAAGTTTTATTTTCTACATGTATAAAACATTCTACAACTAGGAAGTTCAATATTGAGACTGATCAAATGCATGAGTTGTGTGTGAAACTGTGAAGAATTATATAAAAAATATGAAAGGAAATCTATAGCTATGTTTGCTGTGTAAGGACTTTCACGAGGACAATTTCATGATCGATCACCTTGGTGCATTGTTAAAAACCAACCTTCCAAGGAGCAGGGGGCTTCCTTCATTCTACTTCAGACAGTAAAGCTACACGTTAACATTCGCCATTCTTCTGGACGCAGGAAAGAGCCTTCCCCATAGACATCAGGAGACATCTGAACTAGGCCCTTGCAGCATCTGTTTCGAGACGAATTGGGTATCACAAGGAGGTGAAAAGTGTACTCTGATTTGTACACAGACAAGAACAGTCTGGTTCAGTAGAATCCCTCTTAACAAGCCGTTTCTCCCGATTGATCATCAGTTGAATAAGAGGCAGTTTTTGCCCTATTTCCCGCCAAATTTCATTCACAGTTCCATTTGGATCGCTGTATTCAAAATATCGTTTCACCTGAATCACACATTTCAAATGGCAAAAACTTAAATACAAGTAACTGATGTTACCACAAGTTGAGATCACTAAAAAACAACTTCAACACATCAGCTAAACGATGAAGGGAAAAATTAACTGAATACAACTGTCAGATTTCAAGAGCTAGAATCCTTTCTATTACATCATGCAAATAACGGTTCTTATTATGGTCATCTGCGTAACAAAATTGTGTAAGATCATTTTAATTAGCTGTCCTTGGGCCAAGAAAAAGAAAGTTCAGATTGTACTAGTAATATTCTTTCTCCTCCCGCATCTATTTAATAGAGATAAGAATTCCAAATCCCTACTTTAAACAAAAACCTTCACCTTTTATTCCCAAGAAAACCAAAAAAAATAAAATAAAACAATCACTGTGACATCTAAAGAGCATCTGCAGTACAATGAAAGAATTAAGAAGGGCGACAAAGAGCACAACACCTTCACCAAAATAGAAGTTTTGATTATAAGAAAAATGCAAGTAGAATTTACCTCTCTCATCTCTTTCTGATATTCCAGTATTCTTTCTGTGGATACTGCTCTCAGCAATTTAACTAAATATCCTGGCTTTAGAGACGACTCAGTATCCACAAAAATTGCTATCTTTCTGTAGTCTATGACATCTTCGAATGGCAACTCAATACTATCACTGACTATCAACGGCACACACAAGCTAACAATGGAATCAAAAAGACGGCAAGCTGATGGGGTATCGCCGGCAGGATTCAAACAGAACTTTGAAGTATGCATGCCAAGCGTTGCTGTGCGCCGACTTTCCCTAGATTGTGTCCCATGACTTATTAAAACATCCTCTTCTTTCTCAAGCAATTGAAAAAGCATATCACGAATTTTTCCACCCTGAAAGCGTAAGGGTTGAAACAAAACATAACATCATGAATATCAGTAAAGATGACATGACATTTTCTTTCAATAAAACACATCAGCACATGCAAAACTATAATCCCCTTTTCTCATTCTGGGCAATGCCAAGGGTAGTCACATTAAACAAATCTACCGATTAGTATCACCACTTCACATTATTAGTAATGCTAATGCTGATACCAACAGCAACAAAACAATTGGTGAAATACAAGTGCAAATTTCCACACATCTGGACCACAGAGCATAAATATCACTGCACCATACAGCCATAATAATCATATCTTTAATTTCTTGATGTCATTGAGATTGTTAGAAGTGTTGCAGTGGTTACTGTATATAACGTTTTTCATTTGAAAATATATTAAAACTATATTTTTTTTCATTTTTTTAAAATTATTTTTAACAGAAAAAAATTAAAAATTTTCATTTTTTTTTTAAAAAAACAAGGCCTCGTAACAACATTTCTCTGACAAATTTCTACAGCCTTTAAAAACTCAGGTCTTTTCTACACACCCATCAGAGGGGGGGAAAATAAAAAAGAATTCACAATGCCGTCCTTCTTTCAACCAAACAAGAGCATAACCACATAATTTCTCTAACATACGCCAAGAACGTTAGCTATAAATGAATCTGCATATAAATATTTGATCTTTCATTTTCTCAAACACAATATGTATATTTCCTTTCAGCAACATCACATAAAGCTTTAAGACAGTCAATAAGCTTACATCTTTTCTGTACCGATTGCCCATGAAAAACAAGAGCGTTTTTCTCTCATCCACACCAATATCACCATTATAAACATTAATCCTATGCGCGTAAGGCACGATGACATCCTTGACTAAGGACCCTTGATCACTTCTAACCCGCCCGAAATCCGACAGCAACAGAACCGCATTCTTGACCCGGTCCAAGACCCGATAAAGGGCATTCGGATCCCCAGCAAAAAGCACATGATCCCTTCCATTATTCCTCCTCCAATACTCCTGCTTCTCTAACCACTCTACCAGCTCGTCTTGCATCTTCTCATCACTATAAACCGGATCCGAAACGGGCACTTTCCCTACCTGAACTGGATTCACTGTCAAACTGAGAGAAGAAAAGACCGGAACATAAAACAAGTCAGCCTCCTCCGGGTCATTTACTTTGACCACAGGTGATCCAACTCGGTCCGATTCGGGTCGGGAAAGATCCGAATACAAGTACCATTCACCCATGTGTTGGTGACCGGGGTAACTCACCTTAGACAAGTTAGAATGGCCACGCGCCAGCCCGTGATTCTCGATGATTCCTGTTGTGAACTTCTTGGGCAGATCGTGCATGAATACCCTAACTTTCCTCTCATTTCCCGTCGCTTTCACGGGAAAATCTTGGAAATTCTCTCTGGAAATCTGCTCGGCGAAGATTGATGAAGTTGTGGCGGAGACACCAGCAGTGGCCGTGGTGGTGAAGTAGCTGAGGAAGGTGTTGAAGGAGACGTAGATGATGAGGACTGTGAAGGCGGATAAAATTAGGGTTCGTTTTAACAGAGAGGATTTTCGCGTCATAATTTGGGGAAATTTGCTGGAATTTGGGGATTTAGGTTTCTTCGTTTTTAATAATTTCTCGATCATTTTTTTGAGTAGTGGTGGAGGAAGGCTGCGTGCCGGAGCACTGTTACAATGTGCAGCTGATGCGTCGGAAGATGCCACGTCTATCGATGCTTTTGAGAAAATTAAGAGGTAATTCTAGGAGAGGGGGGAATCAATGTATCATTGGATTTAGTTTTTTTTAAAAAAAAAAAATTTCTTTTTATCAAATAGATTTTTTTTTTTTAATTTTATTATCTTTCAAATTTTTCATGACATTTTCAAGTTTTTTCTCGGCCATTCATCCTAAACCACCAAGATAATTTTTTCTCCTCTAATTACTTTCATGATTTAAATACCATTCCAATGTTGTCTAAAAAATAAAAAAGAAATATGATTGTCTTTTTAATTTTTTTCATTTAAAAAAAATAAAAATTTACTCGAAAAAAATATTTCATAAACCGATTTATTTTAAGTTTTATTTTTATTCCCCCAACTAAATACATTTTTTTTGCCTTTTATTTATCATAGTACACTAACCAAAACGCTCAAGAAATTCTCTAAGCAAATGTTACAAGAACTCTTTGATCAACTGGTATTATTACATAGCATATCTATACTTTTCCAGGCGACTGCCCCATATACAGAATGGATCATACTGAAACTTGTAAAAATGCAAAAAAAGTTGCAGGGACAGAAGAACCTAGAGAGATAGGTACTCGTCGCTGCATCTGAAGGGCTGCACAGAAATAACATCAAGTTTATCCACAGGCACAACTATTCCAGCCTAATGCAGTATGCTGGCGTTGTTAATATCTTTATAAGCAGTAATCATGTCCTTGTGTGCTTCAATATCATGAATAAGGTTGGAGACTTTTTCTTTGCGATGCACCACTTTCCTTATCAAATCAGGATAGGAGTGTATAAACGCAGTTATAAACTCAACAAGCATGAATGCAGCTGCAACGTAAAGTGGCAGTGAAGGGCCTGCGAGTAGCTCTGCAATTTGTGAATCATCCAATAACAGAACCTGTTCCCACAGTAGCTTCACCAGCTCAAGAACGAACTTGTGTGTGCATCAGCTTTTTGTCATAATCTGCCCTGATTCCTGGGACTGTATAAGAAAATAACTCAGAAAGTGAACTTGTTAATGTGAACTCAATGAGTTTATCATATACATAGGCATGGCAATCAGCATAGTACCATTCATTTGTATTGCACGGAAAAGTTGTCCCGCTAAGCTGACAGATCATGTCATGATTCAAGAACCCAGATTTTTCATTAATTCCAAACCATGTTTCAGTACTGTGAAAGTAATTAGTTTGATGATCATTACTGTAACTGGAAAAATCTCAAAAAATATATACTAATAAGGTTGCGACTGTAAAAATTTCTCTCTTTTAGACCGACTAGGTTAAAATTATCGTATTTATCAATGATGCATCATGAGTCCCGTATCATATGAAAAAAATTAAAAAAGAAATGTTCAATAATAACATAGAATAAATATAGCAAGTCAATTCAGAAAACTTTTAAATCATTCTATAATTTTCCTTTTTTTTTAAATTAAAACCATGCCGTTTTGTTTTTTTGTTTTTAATCTTATTTTCTTGAAAGAACAGAGAACTTTTAAATCCCAAAGGGAAGTGAAGATAAATGGGACAAGAAACAACGAGGAAAGTCGTGAAAAGAAAAACAAAATCTTTCACGCAAGAGAAAACCTCAACGTGGGAAAACACTCGCAAATGTCAATAATAACGTAGAATAAACAAAGCAAGAAAATGCAAAAAAAGACCAACATCATTAAAGGAAGCAGTGTAGATAGATTTCCTTGTGAAAATGGGTTTGAAAAACATTTTTAAAAAAATTAAATTTTTTTATTTTAAATTAATATTTTTTTAGCATTTTCATATTAATATCAAAAATAATTTTTAAAAATAAAAAAATAATTATTTTAATATATTTTAAAATAAAAAATATTAAAAAAAAACACAACTATAATTTCAAACAGTAAAAAAAAGTTGAAATAAAAAGAATCAAACAGTTGAGGGCTTGAGGCTATGATAGCATTTGACTTGGTCAACACACGCATATATAAGAAGAGCTGCCATTGCTAGTACTTGTAGATCACAGACTTGCAAGCCTGGCGTACAATCTTTGAGGATTGGAGTCCATAAAGTAGTAGTCGTCGCAGGTGGTGAATCGTTCAATCCTTGCAATTAAAGATTATCGAAGAAGAAGATGATTCGATGGATAAAAAAGAAGCTACGAAAAATAAAGGTAACTATCAACTTTCTTCTTAGCATTTTTGATCGCTAGCTTGCAAGATGTATTGTCTGGATATAACACTAATCTCTGAGCCCTAAAAGATTTTTCCGGGTGCCATAATTAGTGCCCTGCTGGTAATAACTAATCTTCTACTGAACTTCTGTTTACTCGTGTATAATTCGAAAAATAAGGCAAAAAGAAGAAGAAGAATTCTTACCCCTGTGAAGAAAATAAAATTCCGCAATTACCTAGTGTCTGATGGCAAGAAGGAAAAAGATGATGCCAGAGATAAAGAAATACAGCGCCTTAACTTGGAGCTATGTAAGATTAAAACGGGGTCTTGTAGTTATAACGTTGTTGACTTTGATGCATATGTACAATTTGTTGGGTATACGACTAAAGTCCCACATTGGCTAGAAATTGAGAGGATCATGGGTATATAAGAATGGACAAATATCTCCATTGGTATGAGGCCTTTTGGGTATAGCCCAAGAGCAAATCCATGAGGGCTTAGGCCCAAAGTGGACAATATCATATCAATATAGAGATAGGTAGTGTCCATGGTCCTTACACAATTGATCTCTTGCGTATTAAAGTTTAATTAATTGCCCTGGCAATTGTTAATCAGGAGAGGCAGGGGTAATATTATTTCCTGCAGTTTAAATATATATACATATGTGTGTGATTTTTTAAAAAAAAAATAAGAACTAGTACTATTCGATATGCTTTTCCTTTTATATGCTATAGTTTCTCAATAACAAGACAGTTGCGTTTCTCTACATTTAGATGTCTATTCTTTGTGCATTGAGTTTCAGATATCTCTATATAAATATTTGTTTTATGATTATTATTTATTATTTAATAAAAAATAAAATAGTATTATGATCGATACTATGGGCATATTTTCCACTTTGTTACTAAACAAGTAATTATACGGATAACTCCTTCCAGGTTGTTGAAGATCACAATGATCAAAAACCTGTAGGTGAAAGAGAAGTAAATGGCTTTGAGTTCCAGATACGTCTTGAGCACGAGCTAGCTATGAAGGACATACGACGTCTTAAGCACGAGCTAGCTATGAAGGACGAGGAAATGCGACATCTTAAGAGGCAACTAGATCTAAGAGAGAAGGAATTTGCCACCCTGAGGATTGCCATTCAGTCTGCTTGTACCAATTTGGGCAACGCAGTTACCACTGCTGCTCTTAAGTTTAAAGACAAAAGGCCTTCCAAGAAAGGAATTGAACATGTCTTTACAGAAGAAGACCTCTATGGAGCTGCGCAATCGGAGCCAGGTCCAGAAAGTGAAACAGAGTCCATATTTGCGAGATAATGATGTTTTAAATAGCTAAATAAATATCAATGTTAAAATAATCCTATACATCTGTTTCGAGGGGTAGCTCTCTATTATTTAATAAAAGTATACTTGATAAATGATGTGTGATATTAGAGACTTATTGATTATTATTATTATTATTATTATTATTATTATTACTGGATCATTGGCATCTCGTTTTTATCATGATTATTTAAATAGTGAGATAGATATATTTGTTAAGTCGAAATATTAATTTTCATACATTATTTATGAAAGTCTTTCACGTTAACGTTAATATAATTCCCAAGTTGTTTTGGCAGTTCATCCAATTTTATAATTGGTTAATTACCATCTCATCTTATTTCTCATAATCATTAAATTAACTTATGAAATAGATATTTTACAAGTCAAAATATTAATTTTGATATATATATATATATATATTGACTGCATAAATCTCTCTCTTTCTGTTTAAGTTTTTTTTTTTAATTTCCTAAATCTTGTTTAATAACCATATATTCTTACAATGTCAAATTCCACTAAAAAAGATTTAATGATTATTTAACAAACAATTTTATTAATCGTCATATATTATTATTTATAAAATATCCAAAAAAAAGATGAGGAAAAACAAATTTGTGTGTTAGCAATTTGTATTGAATCTTTCTTAAGCTCCTTTTTTAGGATAACAATTTGTAATTTCGATGTTACCCAGCATAGTAAATAGTTAAATAATTACGGGCTTAGCGATAGTAGTTAATGGGATGATGGGTGTTGTATTGTAGGTTAATTTTCTGTGAATTAAATTTTATTTATCCTTGTCAATTCTTTTAGCACGTTCCAAAAATTCAAACCTCTAACCTAATTTTTTTTTTCCTTTTATTTCCGCCACGAAACCGCTGGTCCGGCCGCCATGACATCCATTGAACTACCATGTTTCTCCCTCTCAGGACAGGTCAACATTTTCAGACGCAAATGAAATTTCTTAAGAAGTTAAAGGACGACATTGATTGAATCTAACAGTAACTTACATTAGCCCCTCAACTCTTACTTCTAAACCATATTGGACCCCCTTCTTTTGCATATTTTAATATCAGCCCCTATTTCAGTTTTATCAATATTCCATTTGTCTGTCAATGTCCATCACAGATAGCTAGTGTCGAATTCAAACTTAGTAGTATTTTGATTACATGAAAATGATTTAAATAATAAACAATAAAGATTGAATCAATTAAAAAAGAATAAGAAAAAAACTAGAAGGGTCACCTTCTCTTACAGGCTAATAATTAATTTTGTCTCTTACATGTTTTGTTCTTAGACCATGTCTCACAAAGTTACCTAGAAACTCTATTTTCTATCGGCAAATCAGCCCCATTTTGTCTCAACTCCATCCATCCCCTCCCCGAGAGTTTCTTTAAGGATGGCTCCCAGGAAGGAGGTAACGTCCCATGCTCTGGGAATTTTATATATGTCGATGCATGAGTTCCCCTGCAGATTTATTACCTGATTAGCCTTATATGTTACTTCAAACACATTTCTTTGAAGCCCATGAGAATATCGTCTCCGATTTGCTGAAACTAGATATATGTTTTTGTGGTTCTTGATTGTTACGTACCCTGGTTTGATCGATCAAGAACACCTCTGATCCCGTTGTTAGGTGAGTGTTTCTTCTTCTTCTTTTGTGATGAATTCTATTGTTTATAAGAATCTGGGCCTTACATGCATTTAGCTGTTGCGATTTTCCCCGCAATGGGTTTTTCAATTTGAATAAAAACTTAAATTTTAAAAATATTACTGTTTTTTGCTTCATTATTAGCTGTGTCTTATAGTATTTGATCACCTCATGAATTGTTTTAAACTACGTACTATGTATACTCCTTGCGCTTGTTACAAATAAGTCTCTCTCCTTTTTATTTAGCATATAGAAACTAAATGATTAATTTTTCAAAGTGGTTTTAAATTACGCTACTAAGTTTTAAGTCATGGATCTTTGTTTTGTGTAGAATTTTTGAGGATTGAAGTCCATAAGGTTGTTGTCATCGAATGGGTTGGTTCGATCTTTGCGGTTAAAGTTTATTAAAGAGGATGATTCGATGGATAAAAAGGAAGCGAGGAAGTATAAAGGTAACTATGAACTTTATTCTTAGCTTATTTGATCAATAGCTTGCAATTTTTTTTTAATTTTTTTATAATAATCAAAAGTATACATAATAAATATGATAGTTAATTATAGTGCCAGTAACTGTTTGCTAAACTAGAATTAAAAATTACTGAAAAATAAATGTACAAACCAAAAAGAAGAATAGAGAGAAAAGGAAGACAATTCAGGACTTATTAGATCAGCTTAGCAAACTTTCTAATCCTCTTAGCAAATCTAATCCTATGTAAGTTAAGTTTCTTTCGACTGACTTCAATCATAAAGCTAAACAATGAAGAATTAACTCAAAAACTGAATTCTAATCGGGCAATTCATCTCGAAAAATCAAAAGATTTCTGGCCAACAAAATCAATAGTTTGCAAGTGATGTTACCTGAAATAACAATAATCTTTCTTCCTTTATTTTTAACAACCCAAAACCTATGGGCCTGCACAAAAAAGGGCCCTCTATCCTTGCACCCAGACTTCGGGCTGAGGTCTTTTACTCAATGGATCCAAGAACTCCTTGTTGTCTGGCCTTAGAAAGGATTACGCATCGGATTCCTTTCCAAGAAGTTTCAAATGATTCATTTCGGTCCAATTCCTTAAAAGTTGGCTCGGGATCCTCATGCCCAAGCAGTCCTATAACGCTATGTGTGGTTGTCACTTAGCGTTAGACGCTTGAGGACCTCACTAATGTAGCGGCCAACATTACGTTTTGAAAGTGATTTTAAAAAATTTAATTTTTTTTTATTTTAAATTAATATGTTTTTAATGTTTTTAGATCGTGATAATATCAAAAATAATTTTTAAAAAATAAAAAAATTTATTTTAATATATTTTAAAATAAAAAATATTTAAAAAAACAACTACTACCATATTTTCAAACACCCGACGCGGAGACATGCTTAAAATTCACCTAGTCATACCTTTTCACATGTGAGTTGATTTTTTGGCAAAAAAAAATTTACTTTCCCTTGCAAAGAAAATAAAATTTGCCTTTAGTATAGCGGAATTGAATTTTATGGTTATAAGAAAATTATTATAGTTGATACATATTCTCCACTTTGTTACTAAATAGGTTGTCTCAAATAATTATACACGGATATCCTCTTTTCAGGTTCTTGAACTGGAACAACGAAGTATTTCTTATGAAGGTCACGACGAAGTTTCTGCGGAAAGAAATTTTCTTAAGGATCAACAATCTGTAGGTGAAAAAGAAGTAAATGGCTTTGAGAACCAGATACGATCAAAGGACGAGGAAATACGACGTCTTGAGCACGAGCTAGCTTTGAAGGACGAGGAAATGCGACATCTTAAGAGCCAACTAGATCTTAAAGAGAAGGAATTTGCGAGGCTGAGGATTGCTATTCAGTCTGCTTGTACCGATCTGGGCAACGCAGTTACCACTGTTGAGGATGCTTTTAAATCTACAAACACAGTCCTCCGAAGAAAGGTATTGAAAATTTATTTACAGAAAAAGATCTCTTAGGAGCTGAGCTATCGGGTCAAAGGTGAGCAAAATAATCAGAGATTTCTTGTCAAGGAAGACTGAATATTTTATGTTTTAAATATTTTCATATAAAATTAATAGGATACTAAGGATATATAATGTGAAAGAATTATTTTTGATATTTTTGTTTATATTGTATTCTTAGAAAAAGACATTAATGTGCCAAGTAAAAGAAAATGAATCCTCTTAATACATGTTAATTTAAAGATTAAGCTAGAAAATCGCAGCAGCTTTTTAATTTCATTGCCTTGTCTATTATGTACCTGCAACAGGTTGCTTTCATTCATCCTAGTAGAGAGGCGATCGAGCTCAATTGTTGATTCCTGTGCTAAGCAAGGTCGAGATAGAGTTAGAGAGTTGATATCTTGGCTTGTTCAATCCTTTATACTTTCGGAGTTTTTCATTCAATTTACTTTAGTAAATCTTATCGATCGTTTCATAAAAAAAATAATCTCAAATCCAATATATATTGACAAATTCAAACCGAAGTAAAAAACAAAAAAGAGGAGAAGCAAAGACAAAATTTTAAGAAAATGGTGTCAATAACCAAATCTCTATTCATATTTTATTATTGATTTTCTATATAGTCTCCTCGAAATACAACCACTTTATATAGGTTTAAATCCACGTTTACATAGAAAGAAAATAAAAAACTTAAAAAAAAAAAACAAAACACAAAATCCAAAATCCAAAATTAAGCCAAAAATAAATAGAAAAATAATAAAATAACAAATTTAAAGTCTAATTTGAAAGTCCTCCTAACCTTAGTTGGTTATGGTAAGCTAACTGTTAATAAAAGTAGTCCTATAAAATCTTTTAAAATTTAAACTAGATCAATTGATTGGATAAAAAAGATACGACCACTTGTTTTAGACTAGATTATACGTATGACAAATGTTCAAGTGGCAACAAATTTGTATACCATTGATGAGACCTTAATTACTGCATCATTTATTTACTTGATTTCTCCCTTTCTTGGTTTTTTCAACGCGCCTTGCTTGATGTCAGGTCTTGCCTTGTCAATGGTGTAGCAGTGTAAGGTATGGATAAATTCATGAGCACTTCTGGATAGACAAAAAGTTATTTTGACGCACCTCGTGATTCCAAGGGATGAGGAAGGATACTGAATTACCAAGCACCAACTGTATAGTACAGCAGATATCACCTATTAATTATACCATTGTAGACCCAAGCAAAATCAAGCCCAATTCACAGAAGAAACAAGTGCTGCTAATTTCACGAAAAAAAAGTCTTTACAATCATCAGCTAAGAAGTTACAATCGTTGGATTTGGGGGACAATAATCTTTCAACAAATCAGCATTCTTCTTATACTATATACATCGAAACCATACCTTAGGAATCATTAAGGGTGGAGTTCGGTAAGTCCAAGATAAAGGAATATGTATCAAATTAATTATGAATTAAAACTCTTTATTGAAAGAAATTCAATCCAATTGCATTTGGAAGATTTCTGGTTATTAAATTATTGCAACTTATTTAGAATTGATTAATACTTGACATAGTGATTTTTCAAATCCATCAATTTTAAAAATATATCTTGCACATTACACCGATGCATATAAATAAAACATTTCTTCTTCTAACTACTGCCTTCAATATTTTAAACATCAATTATTATTATTTTTTTGAACATCAATTATTAATACTCTGAGAGATTACCTAACAGTATCGGTTTGTCGACATTCGGTAGGCACATCTGCTCGGAAAATAAAATTTTTTAAACATCCATTAGGGACGTCTTTTTGGACCAATGACTTTCCGTTGTTGACTCTGTTGCACGTGTCCACTTAATCTCTTGGGCAAGGTTGTTAAAATCGCGATTTTAACACGGCACGGAAAATGCAAAACAAACTCGGATCGTAAAAACGGATCGTAAAATCGTAAGGAATTTTAAAATACATTAACAAAAAATTCATGTTTCAAATACATAGTTCAACAATTCAAGAATCAACTCAAATCAGCCCTGTAATCAATCCAAACATTTTATAATTGTAATTAACCTTTTGTTATACATAACAATTCACAAAACTATAATATTTTCAATGTGCTTCAGTACATATACTATACAATTAAATTTTTTGTAAAATCATTCCATCATTCCATTAATAAAATCAATTCCATCATTCCATCAATAAAATCAATTTCATTTCCATCCTATACTGAAATGGCATCCTAAAATCATTTCATTATTCCACAGTCCACAGCCCACACCACACAGACACAGAGCAACAGGCAACAACAACTAATTAATTCAATTCAATTCAATTCAACAGTCCACAATATACTGATGAGGGACAGAAAAACATTCCATCAATTCCATTTAATTCATTCCATCAATTCAATTCAAGGGACAGAAAAACATTATAAATGGACAAATTACACGACCAACAAAATCATTCCATCAATTGTTATTCAAAATCATTATCAGGACCGGCAAAATCAACATTCAAAATTTGTAATTACAGGATGAGGGGAATGTACAATTACACGGCAAAATCAACTATTGCAG
>Ga0307515_10002240_pt1 | contig 42409 bp, 35 predicted proteins | sample 17_EM_MG_FD_194513 | JGI IMG/M metagenome (GOLD analysis project Ga0307515, IMG submission 194513) | Populus trichocarpa ectomycorrhiza microbial communities from riparian zone in the Pacific Northwest, United States - 17_EM | ecosystem: Host-associated > Plants > Roots > Unclassified | place... | reverse complement strand
GTGTTCAATGAATTTTCTATAGTAACTGGTGAGGCCCAGGAAGCCTCTGACGTCCTTACTGTTCTCAGGTTGAGGCCAATCCATTACCGCACGAGTCTTATGCTCCTGGGCGTGGATGCCGTCCTTGCCAATGTCAAAGCCGGAAAAATCAACTTTCTGACAAGCCCAGGCACATTTTGCACGTTTGGCCTTGAGACCATGTTCTGTCAGCAAAGTAAGCACTTCTCGGACATGGATGACATGTTCCGCCAGGGTACAGCTGTGAATCATAATATCGTCAAGGTATACGACGATGAATTTGCGTTTCATTGGTTCTAAGATGCCACTCATCATGCGCATGAACTGGCTGGGTGCGTTCGCCAGGCCAAACGGCAGGACTCGCCACTCGTATAAAACAAATTTAGTAGTGAAGGCCGTCTTTTGCCTGTCGGCTGTGGTGATGCGAATTTGATGGTAACCAGCCGCCAAGTCCAATTTTGGGAACCAGCAGGAGCTGTGCATGGAGTTGAGTGAATCCTTGATGTGTGGAAGAGGATAACGATCTTTGACGGGTATGGCGTTTACTGCAGGATAGTCTATGCACATGCGCAGCGTACGGTCAGGCTTTGGCACGAATAATCCCGGTGAGCCGAAATTGCCTCGAGAGGGCTAGATCCAACCGCAGGGAATGGTGTTGTCTACGCGCCTCCGAAGTTCTGCTGGTTCCCGCGGGGAGATGCGGTAATGTGAGCGGAACGGTATTTAGCCATATGGGTCCGTTTTAATTTCACAATCGGCCTCCCTTCCATTCTGCGAATTTGCAAATGTTGGCTCGCCGAAGAGGCCCTGGAATTCTGTCAACATCTGCTGAATCTCACCTGGCAGTTCGTCTGTCTGAAGTATACTGCCATCGCCGAGGTGGTGTACTTTGATCAAGAAGGCCCGTTTCAAGAAGTGGGCTGACACGTTTTTAAGTTCTGCCTTCCGTATGATGTGTATACCCATGAATTTGGCCTGCTCCACTATTCCTTTGTCGACGTCCAAGGGGCGTAGGCCAGCCAAGTAATGTACTTGGCCATCCTCTCTTTCCTCCCAGAGGTTATCAGCAATCCACATTTCGTTGCTGTCATGGTCAATTTGATATCGTCGGTTGATATCACGCATCCATCTTTTGCCTAGCACAATATCAAAGCCCTTGACGTTGTAGATCGTAAATTCAGCCTGATAGACATATGACGCACCAAGTCGTAGTTTCAATTTGACTCTTGGGCATTTCTCGATGCCATTCTGTGCCTTGATATTGGCCGTCTTCACAATCATCCATCTGGCCTCCTTTGCCTGCAGTGCGGCCCCTTGGCGTTTTAGTTCCTCAATGAACTTCCGCCCCACATAGTTCTCTGACGCACCATCGTCCTTCACTACCCTTGCCTTTTTGCTGCTCCACCATCCTTCTTTCGTTTGGTATCTTATTTTCCCATTATACCTTAGCAGGTCGACCACTGAGTCATCTAGTTTACTAACTTTCCAGTGGTGGTAATGGGTGAAAAACTTGAATTGACTATCTGGCACCAATTTGCCACCCTTTTTGTTTGACGATACCGTACATGATGGTGTTTTTATAGGAGGTACAGCCCCAGCTACTGACATCCTTTGCCTTTTCCCGCTTCACAGTCCGAGTCTGAGAGGCTCTCCAACTCGCTCTCTGCTTCACTGTCCATCTCCTGCTTAGCCTCCTTTAGCTCTGCAAGCCGCCCACTCTCCTTTCTACCGGTAAGTGCACCTCCCCAGTTCTTATCTTTACGGGGGCGTCCAAACTTGGCTGTTGGGGCATCTTTGCCTACCAAAGCTTGATCGAGTAGCTTCTTCATCAAGTCGCGGTTTGGGCAATTGCGTGAGATATGACCCACCTGGCGACAGTTACAGCAGGTCAAGCCGTCATCTTTGGCCGGGCCAACTGTGCCAGTTATACCACATTTCTTGGAGTCCATCTTCCTAGCTGAAGCTTTCGTAGTTGTGGTAGTGTTGGGGCTACTTCCAGATTGAGACTTGTTGAGAGACGTGTCCAGTGCGGCGAGGTGTTCCAGGCGCTGTTCGAGGGTTGGAGTCGTATCGCGCATGCCAATATAACCAACCAAGTCTCTATAAACTCCCTGGTTGCCCTGTTCGATCTTATATCCATAAGGGTCGGCTAACATTTCGGCAGGCATCGGCTGGTGAGGGTCCAACTTCGAACGAAGGTGACGGAAACGCCTGTTGAACTCTGTGACGCGTTCTCCCTTCTCTAGGCTCAGTTCTTCCCATTCGCGTTTGACCAGGTCCAAGGCGTTGGACGGAACAAACTTAGCTTTCAACTCTGTGCAAAAGGTGGACCATTCGATGGGCGCACTCATTGGGAAGCGGCGAATGGCCCAGACTGCTGCGTCGCCTTTCAATTGTAGCACTGCTTGCTCTCCCCAGCCTGTCGTGCCGACCCATCCAATGGCCTGGGCTGCATTCTGGAAGTGTCGCTCCAAAGCAAATAGGAAGGCGGTGACATTGTCGAAGGTTCATTTGCCCTCATATGTCGGAAGGTCAGATGACTTGACAGAGAAGCCACGGCTTCAAGACGAGCCAGGGGTTGGCTTGGGGGAGCCACGGATCCCGAATAGGCCAGAGGTCGGTTCAGAGGAGTGACAGATCCCGGACAGGCCTGGAGGCGGTTGGGAGGTGTTCGGCGGCGGCGTCGCATGTACTTGGTTAGTCGTCAGTCGTTGAATGACGCGTTCGAACGCTCTCAATTCAGATTCCAGGCTGCCCTACTCTGACGAGAGATTTTTGACTTAGTGCAGCAGCATGTCCTTCTCCAGCCGGAGCTGTGCGATGTCTGTCTGCTCAATTGTCTCCGGCTCCGACTTGCACTTGTCGAGCCTTCTCTCCAACTTGACAGATCGACGTTTCAAGATCTGAAGCTCTTCCTCCAAGTCCTCAAATTCCCACTGAGCGGTAGCTAATTCCCTGCTCGGGCCGTCTCGGACGGGCTCAGTCGCCTCCAAGTCCTTGACTTTAGCGGCCAAGTTCTCGTTGAGGTCGAAAATCTTAATGAATTTCTCGGCTTGTTCAAGGCTCTCGGAGAGGTTAGCATCAATGATCTGCAATTGGATGTCCTCCGTAGCCCTGATCCAGTTGATTGCTTGGTCAGACAAGACCCCAGGGCTGTCATCGATGATCTTCATTTGGTTTGTGATGTATTCTGTTGTGCGAAGGTCTGTAGGTTGGAAGCCCGCAGTGGTTGAGGTCTTAAACCTGCTGCTGAACCTAATTGACTCAGCTTGGTCGATTTTGTCGGTAAAACTTACATCGTGCGTGTCGGGCGTGTCGTGCGTAGCAGGAAGGGCCGTGAAGTCGGAAGACTCCTGCGATGTCTCCGAGCCGCCGGCAGTCCACTGGTTCGAAGATGAACCAAGTGAATCCGCCATCTTGTGTTGTGTTTCGATTGCTTCTGATGCTTGTGACGCCGTCAGAAGTCGAGTGTTGCTACCAATGTGGGCAAATAGCCTCTCCATACGTATAGAAGTGAATGTTATTGATGATCGAGCTGACATTTCGCTGGAAATAACTAAAACACGAGTCTCCCGCAGAGCCGCACTAATGCCATAGAGCCGTACCTAATGTGACAGAGCCGCACCTTAAAATGACCAGAGTCGTCCACCTACACTCAGTGTTAACTAATGATGATGGCATGGAGAGATGGAGAGGGATGACTTAACTTTGTGTTCTTGCGATGATCGTAGAGTTGTAGACGAGAAAAAGAGAGATGGGGGATGAAGATGAGTACGACATGGAGGATTCGAGCGGCTATGAGCAATCTGGAGTACGACTTGCCTGATTGGGTTCAGAAGACCTCGGATTGGTGTTAATACCCGCCAGGGCTCGACTCATACCCGCCGTCCGGCGGATGGTCAATTGAATGGCATACAAAATTCTCTAAGTCTCAGTTTCTCAGATGATTTCCCCCATCTCCCCTGATCTCTCTCTTTCTTGTGCTCAACTCTACCATTTCCTAAGAACATGAAGTTAAGTCATCCCTCTCTATCTCTCCATGCCATAATCATGAGTTAACACTGAGTAAAGCATACACCAAGTACTGCAATATCCCAAGATGAACAGTCTCCCGCTCCCAGCCAGTTTCGAATCTCTTGGCAGATGTTGTACCCAACTCTCTACATTCCCTCAATGACAAGTTAACCAATGAATAGAGTCTCAGCTGCCATCGCTCCACGCTCCAAATCGACTGCCTCCAAGTACTCCTCCAATCTCGCTGGATCATAGCCCGCAAGTGCATCCCCAAACTCGCTCGGTCACAGCCTCCCAGTGCATCTCCAAACTTGATCTATCCGGCCTCCAACTGTATCTCTCAGTCGACTCCATCCCGGCCTCCAAGTGCATCTCGAAACTAGCTCCATCACGGCCTCCCAGTGCATCTCCAAACTCGATCGATCACAGACTCGAAGTATATTGTTAAGGAGCGACCGTCGGTGTACGGAGATACAGGGGTAACGGAGGTGGAATGGGAGACGGTTGGCGTACGGAGATACCGGGGTACCGGAGGTGGAATCAGTGACACTGAGTATATATTCGGGAGACCCCGGGGTAGATAGACAGCATCTCATTTTTATCTCATCTTGTCATACAATGAAAATACACACTCTATCTTTCCCAACTATTGGTCTGACTCGCTCTTTCTGTGGATCCTCACGGCCGAGTAGTATCATATCATCTCACCTTGTTTCTATGCTCCTCGAGCTTAATGTAAAAGGAACCCAAGGGGAGTTTTTCGCAGCGTCACCCATTGCATAGCATTCCCGATGCAAGTGTGTACCCAATGAACCCATGCCGACGTATTGTCACAGTTGGCCACAACGCCACAGTAATTGTTTAAGATTGGAGACTGACAGAGCGAGAAGCAACAGGGAAATGGTGATCAGAGTGGGATATGCGATGCGACATGTGCTATTGAGACTGGGCACGGAGTAATCTGCCGCCGGGGTGTCTGCGACGGCTCTGAATGAGCGCGTCCACTCTGACGCAGCCATTCCGCGCAGACCGAAATGTCTTTTGCTGATGCCCCCGGGTTGCCGGGAGAAACAATGGTCGATTGCACCTAGGTATTGTCAGTCAGCAACCCGGGGGTGGACATTTCTGCTCCTACTAACCCCTCGCTGGTTGCTGGAAGAAGGACTACATGTTCACACCTATAAATTGTCAAAGTCAGGCACAACTGTGGAGCTGGATGCGTCACTACCCCTCCTTGGTTGTTCAGACTAAAACAATGACTACTGCCATCAAATATGTGGGATCTTTGACGTGGACATCGTAGTTCATCGTCATCGTTATTGTCATCGCAATCACTCATCAGCTGGCCATACAAGCCCTCGTTACCGCCGTTATTGCCCCCGGATTGGCGCCGCTGCCTTTGGAATTTCTAGAAGACTTGCGGGTGCTGCTGCTAGATCAGGTTCTGTTTGCGATTGTGTGTGTTGTATGTTGTGCAGGTTTGCGTTGGGTGTATCTGCATTGCATGTACACGGAATCCACGGCTCGTCACCCTTCATTATATAGTTCTTTTCTATCTCCAGTTACCTAAATACATCCCTGCCAGAGTTGAAAGCAAAACCAATGATATTGGTTCCTGTGTCAGAGTTATGGTTCATGTGAAAGTCGAAGTTATACTGTAAACATGTCAGCATCAAGTTCATTGTCAGAGTTGAGATTATACTGTATAGTTTGAGTCTTCCGTGTCAGAGTTGAAGTAATTACCATATATGCAAGGCTGCTTCCGGTGTTAGAGTATGGTAGTTGTCACAGTAAAGGTGATTCCCAGAGTTAGGGTGATTGTCACAGGAAAAGTTATACCGTATACGTTGGGTCTCCCGAGTCGCACTCTAAGTGATGCCGTATTATAGGTAGTGTTAGCAACGGTTCCAAATTGCCGGGTCGGTTCCGGGTCCGGTTCCAACCCGGAACCGAACCATTGCAACGGGTCTTACCACACGAAAACCCGGACCATTGCCATTGGGCCGGTTTTACCTCCAGAAACCCGGCATTACAAGTCCACAATTTTCGCTCCAATTAAGTATTTGAGTTCTGATCGTATCGTGACATGATCAGTAGGTAAATTGTGTAGTTTTGGCCCCGCTTTCACCTCCCGCACTCAGATTTGCGGTCGGACCAATATTCGTCGAGTTGCTATCCAAAACCCGCGAATTTTGCCCGAAAAGTGACGTTATTTCACAGCGATTCGATGAATATTGGTCCAATCGCAAATCTGACAGCGGGAGGTGAAAGAGCGGCTAAAACTGCACAATCTGCATACTGATCATATTGTGATACAATCAGAACTCAAATACTTAATTGGAGCGAAAGTTGCCGGAACCGTAATATGGAAGTGCAGTCCGGGTTCAACCCGGCCAAAAAACCGCGGGTTTATGTCCGGTCCGGGTAACAAACCAGCCAAGACAGAGCGGGTCGGATCACTTGCCGATTTCTGACCCGGACTGTGGCCTTCGGGTCGGTTTCAACACGGACCGAAGCCGGGTAACCCGGAACCGTTGCTAACAGCAATTATAGGTGAGGTTGCTTCCCATATTACAGCAGGGTGGTTGTCAGAATTAAAGAAAATTGTCAGAGTTAAGGTAATTGTCAGAGTCAAAGTTGTACTATATACATTGGATCTCCCGAGTCAAAGTTGAAGTAATGCCGTAGTATACATGGGGTTGCTTCCCCTGACTAGTGTTGGCAAAGGGTCCAGGTGACCCGCCAGCGGTCCGGGTGTTGACTGGCGGTTCGGATTGGTTCTGTTCCAGACCCGGCCAAATACCCAAACCGCATTTGCCTTGGCGGGTTGTTACCCGGCTCGGACATAGAGCCGCGGGTATTTGGCCAGGTTGGAACCGAACCGCAGTTCCAAATTTACGGTTCCTACAGCTTTGGCTCCAATTAAGTATGTGAGTTCTCATCGTAGTGTGACATGATCAGTATGTAGATTGTGCAGAATTATGAGCTCTTTCACCTCCAGCATTCAGGTTTGCGATCCGACTGATATTCGTTGAGTGACTGTGAGAAAAGGGCCAATTCTAAGGGAAATTCGTGGGTTTTCGATCGCGACTCCACGAATATTGGTCTGATCGCAAATCTGAAACCGGGAGGTGAAAGAGTGACTAGAACTGCACAATCTACGTATTGATTGTGTTGTGATACAATCACAACTCAAATACTTAATTGGAGCCAAAATTGTGAACTTGAAATGCCGGGTTGTTGGTGGTAAAACTGGCCTATTTCCAACGAGCTGGGTTTTTCGTGTGATAAGACCCGTTGCCACAGTCCGGTTTCAAGTGGAACCGGACCCGGAACCGACCCGGCAATTTGGACCCGTTGCTAACACTACCCCTATCAGAGTAGGGTGGTTGTTGGAGTTAAGGAATTTGTCAGAGTTGAAGTAATTCTCAGAGTCGAAGTTATACCGTATACATTGGGTTTCCCCATGTCAGAGTCAAAGTTATACTGGACTTTCCCATGTTCAGTGTCAGTTACAGGTTGCATAAGTAAGAATTGAGATACTACTTGGTTAAGTTTCAGTAATCTGCCAATCTTCCCAACCGTATTCTTGTCCACACACCCCCAATTTGGGCCACACTATGAGACCCTTCACACGTAACCACACTGGGATCTCGCTCTGGAGATCCCACCATACAGGTGAATCTTGATACGGCACTTTATGGTCTTCACTGATATGGGAGTTGAAGGGGCAGAAACTGTCGCGAAAAGTGTGCTCTCGCAAGTGCAGCCAGATCCCTCCATCCGTGCTCTGCAGGCAATGGCCGCTGACCCGACATGAGGTTGAACAAAATGGAGGCCGTATATTCAAATATGGCATTGCATGTAGTATAGCATCATGAAACTGCACATAGTTGGAGGCCGATGGGATTTGGGGTGCCGCTCTCCAACGTACGGGAGTAGGTACCTACTATGGACTTTCAGGAGGTTACGTACCCGGTGAAGTGTCGGACGACGCGTATCCGTACTGGTAGTAGTTAGTGATGGGTACACTGACTATGGGCGGTTAGGCCCCCTACAAGTGCTGCTGAGAATGGTTTGGTTGGACACTGCAGGCCGCTCTTATCCCTAGCTGACCATCCAAACAGCTTCATCCCTGCAGCTGAGATTGTATGGCCATCGCATTAAAAACCGAATTTCAACAATGAAATGCTTAGTATTGCTGTAAATTACTGTGAGTCATTCAGAGAGAGTGTAGTGTGAGAATTTTGCCACAATTCGCAAAGCACAGCGGCAGATCAAGTGGTATACACCAAGTGCACTGACTTAAACTAATATATGATCTGTGTGGTACGGCTGCCAGGGTTCCTGACCACTAGTGATCCCGGGTCAAAAGTAGAGTAGGTAGTAAATGTTGGCCATACGAAATTTGCACTTATGCTCGTTGGAGTAGGATGTGCTTGTCAGAACAACCACTCAGAGCAACCTGTCAGAGCAACCTGTCAGAGCAACCTGTCAGAGCAACTTCGTCAGAGTGACCTGTCAGAGCAATCATGTCAGATCAACCAGTCAGAGCAACCAGTCAGAGTGACTTTGTCAGAGTGACCTGTCAGAGCAATCATGTCAGAGCAACCTGTCAGAGCAACCTTGTCAGAGCTGAGTTGTGCTCGATTGGCATATTGTACTCACAACTCGGCTATGTATGCGCTTGAAATGGATGAATCAACGTCGCGGACCCATTGTAGTAGTTTGCTGTGCGGCCGGGGGATTGGGTAGATGAATCAATGTCACGGACCCATTGTTAGTTCTGCTGTGTGGCCCGGGGATTGGGTGTGGCTTCAGCTGATCTTGCCAACTGTATGTTGGGAGTATGTAGTATATATATAGCTCGTGGAGTACTAGCGTAGCAACATCACAGGCACTAGAATTCGTTCTCTTGTACGGCATAGCTTCACATTCTCTACCCACGATGGTCTCTACCCACGACATTCTCTACCCACGACATTCTCTACCCACAATGATCTTTACCTAACTAACCTACAATGGCTGCTACAAATTGCCACTCCTCCCAAAGTCCGAAATGGTGCCGTTCCGATGATAACATATTGGTCAACGAGACGAAGACAGGGGCGGCTTCTGCACATATTGCCTCTGCAGCCAAGCCCATCAAACGCGTGCCAAGTCAAATCAGTAATCAAAAGCGTTAAAGCATCCCTGTTTGGCAATGTGAATGTCTCACATTTCTGAAGTCAATTCACACTACCGACAAACTTGAGCCTACACCCCGGTGGGATGGAGATCTCATTGGATAGAACTATGGTGCTTCAGCACTGCATATTCATTTTGTTCGCTTCTTTGGGTCTTCGAGGGTTAGTCTTAGATTCATCGGTATTAAAGGATTTTGGTGTAGTTTAAAGTCGCTGTGTCCCTTCAAAATGTACCGAAACCATCCTTTATTGTCGTCTTGACTGTAGAGTACTTGCTAGGCGATATGCCTGAAGAGCGGTTACTAGTAGAGATTTTGCATTGGTAGATAATGATGATATTTTGTTCACCGAGCATGGTCATGGCAATCTCTTTCGAGGGTCGTTGTCAGAGCAGTTGCCAGATGGCTGTCAGAGTTTGTGTCAAAGGGCTGCAGTCAGAGGGGGTCTGTCAGAGTGACCGCTGTCCGAGAGCTGCCATCAGGGCTTCTGTCAGATTGGCTGCTGTCAGAGTGGCTGCTGTCGGAGAGCTTCTGTCAGAGGGCTTCTGTCAGAGTGGCCGCTGTCAGGGAGCTGCTGTCAGAGGGCTTCTGTCAGAGTGGCTGCTGCGAGAGTCAAAGTAAGCAACTAAATTACTCCATTCGTCAGTACTAGTTATCTATACAGCTCAAGACTTTCCAATAAGACAAAACCATGAGATAAACCAAAAGTGACCCAAAACCCAGCAGAGCAAACCCGGAAATCCAGACCCAGATCCCAACAGAGCTAACCTGGAAACCCAAGAACCAACCCAGAAGGAAGAAAATCACAGACCCGAAAGTGGAAAGTAGAGAAAGATCACAAATTAACTAACATCCATTACATGATTATATTGACCAATCACAGCAGACTGGAGTGCCTGAGGGGAAATCTTTCCAATCAAGGTATCATATGCTTGATCAGCATCGAGATCAATATCCTCACTGGCAGTGTTCTGGTGAACCCCCAGTGCATGTAGCATTGGTGATTGCTGCATCCCCTAGGTGTTTTCTATCAACCGATGAATCGTGGTGAGGTTACCCAATCGAGTTGTGCGGTGCGTTTGCTGCTGACCAATCTGCCGGACATGCAACCATGCCTGATGTTCCATTGAGTAATTCATACCCTGTTCTACCATGACGGAATTTTGGCAATTGTAATGTAGATTCAAGCCCTCATTGCTTGACAGATGGGACAAGACAAGGGCCCTCACCTGCCTGTGGTTGATAAATGACTTCTGCACTGAGGCACGCGCATTGGCACTCATTGAGCTATGGAAAGCAAAATAATAGTATCCTAAGAGGCGGCAGTAGTGCGCACGAGTTAGTATCATTGTCATACAAAGAGTCGAAGTCAGTGTTAAACGTCAGATTTAAATGTCAGAGCTGATGTCAGTGGCAAAAGTGGGATTGTGAAAGGAGTGCTAACCTGTTCGACGAGCGACTGGCTAAGTGGCCAATATACCCACACAATGACTTTCTCTCTATTGTCTTTTGCCGTCAAGATGTTCCGGAGAAATTGTTTGAGCCAAGCTAACATTGGAGCCCCTAACCGCACCCCAGCCTCGATGCCATCATATGACCGACCCAGGACCTTCTCAGGCGTAGGTATTCGGTCCGTCTTCCTTGGGAAGGCCTTTGCAAACTGAAAAATAACCGTCTTCAGCATGATCAGGTTCGGTCTGCCCGTGTTATCAACCCCAGAAGGAAATTTCCATAAATGTTTCAACTAAGATATTTCCGGATCCATTGAGGCAGGGCCAAGTATGAGTGCTACGGATATATGGCAAATGAACCACCAACGAGGGCCAAAAGGCTTCGTCTTGCTTGTTGTTGAAGCCTGCAGGGAGGCAACCCCAGTGATTCTCTCTCTGAGCCCCTTATAGCGACCATCTACCAAATTGATGTTGAACTGGCCAGCTCCAGAGGACTTCGTGAATGTAACAAGGTCAGTCGTTACATGCATCGGAGGGATGATGCTGATGGGTTTTGGCTACTTGAACAGGATACGGCTCACCATTGTTGGCCGTAGCATTAGTGTGCATTGAAATGAAAAAGTTCGCTTGCAAGTCGTTTCCTCGTAGCGGTGCCACCTGATTAATATATCTGATGTTTGCGTGGCCCTACTTCATTTCCCTACTTCACCAATTATGGGCAACATCTGAGCATCCCAAGCCAATGTTGTGCAGTGGACAAGTGATCCAAAATTGGGGCCTTACATGTATGAATTTGCAACTGGCGTGAACCCGGCACCACGTTCAGTACCTGACACATTACTCCCGTCTGCGACCCAATGGTAATCAAATTTAAGAGTATAGTCCAATGTATCCGGTGGCAGCTGCAGTGTCAACCAGGATGAACTCTCCAGAAAACGTAAGATCCAGCTAAAGTCTTTGGTGCCATTTCCCAATGGGGTTGCCCTTAACATCCATTTGTATTGCGGCTCCAGACTGAGTATATACAACTCCATATGCATATTGTAATTGTGGGAGTCCATTGTAACCATTGTGCCATTAGCCTTCCTAAAGTTGCCGATTGAGGTCCCGCTCATTCTCGAGCTGTGGGACTCATCCATGATAATGCATTGAATTATGCCAGGGCATCAAAATTTTCAACCGTCCGCTTCTTCTTGGTTGAACCGCTAGTACAAAGTCTCAATGGTCAAAATCCCGACTATTCACCATGGTTTGCTATACAGAGCGGCTCGATGGGATGCCCTCCACCAGGAAGAAGTACCATAATGGACATGTGAAGTTAACTCAGTGAAGTTAGTCACCACAGCGTCCCATTCTGCCACCCTCCGTTTAGGGCTATTTCAACCTTGGCTTGAAGTCACTATAGTGGGGTGTATTCCGGTCATACCATCGAATTGATGTTGGGAGGTGGACCTCCCTCCGCGACCCTCGTTGCTCCCTTCCGACCTTCTCGCCCCGTTCAACCTTTGTATTGTGGTCGCTCATGTCAATCTTCCATTTGTTGTACCCAGGAGGTGGATTCTTGATTTTTTGTCCATAGACATTAACCTGGTGACATATTAAAGCCAGCGCTGTCAGAGTCTGATGATTGTTAGTGTGGCGAACAGTATATCAAGAGCACAGCAAGGTCTAACCTTGCCAGTACCACAGTCATCAGCCAATAAACCACTTTTCGCCAGGCTATTCTCCTTCTCTGCCATGGAATTCCCTGCAATAATTGGGTGAGGTTGTAACTGCGCGGGTTTGTGGAGCGGTTTCAAAGTTCTGGTCTCCATGGTGATGACTAACGCTGCAACTGACTCCTCCAAGTTTTCTCTTTGAAAGTCCTGGTTATCCATCAGCTCCACTAACCTGTGAGTCAAAAATAGGTTCATTCCGATATTCTGACAGCGGCTGAGCTCTGACAACAGCTCTGACAGTAGCTCTGACAACAGCTGACAGCGGCTGAGCTCTGACAACAACTCTGACAGTAGCTCTGACGGCGGCTGAGCTCTGACAGCAGCTCTAACAGCAGCTCTGACAGCGGCTGAGCTCTGACAACAAGTTTGACAGTGGCTCTAACAGCCGCTGAGCTCTGACAACAACTCTGACAGTATCTCTGACAGCGGCTGACCTCTGACAGTAACTAAACAGCTCTGTCGAGGACAGTGACTCACAAGTCAACATTGGCATTATCCGCCTGGTCTTCCTTCTGTGCTTGCACATTGGGGTCATTGGCTCCCTCTAGTTCCATTAGGGCAATGTTGTTGAAGTCAGCGTCTACCAGATCTAACACTTCCACGTTTTGAACCTCGAAATCTTGGTCATCCAGTTCGACAGTATGGCGAGGAGGATTTCACGGTGGTTCATTGTGAGTAATCCGCATGATCCCCAGCTCCGAATCGTCCTCCGACATCCCCGGTAGCTCCTCCTTCTCGTCCTCCCCCTCCCATTTCTCCTACTCCTCCTCCATCTCATCAAATGCATCATGACTGATTTCGTCTTCGGAACTGTCTAGTCAGTCAATAAATAAGGCATCGCTGTCTTCCTTCTCTTGTTTTACCCTAATGGTCGGTGTTCGTTCCAGGTTGATGGGGTTGGCCTTGATATATTCGATTTCATTGTCCGTGTCGTCCACGATGACTGTCTTATTGAGGGTGACAAATGTCACCATCAGAAGACCTACAATTTTGGCGAAGGTCAGACAGTTGTCCCAGCTTGATTCGTCCAATGGACTGTCAAGCAGTGCAAATGTGGACAATGGACAATCACCCTGAATGGACGTTGTGCTTGCCAAACAGGAGTCAACAGCCCTCAAGTATTTGCTAGTTCATATTGCCAAGTTATCCAGGCAACAAGTTGGTCAAAACACTGGGGCGCATTAGGATTCTTTGGGAAGTCTCTCAGTTCTCAAGGCCTTTTCAACTCTTCCACAATATCTACTGGGTGATCATCTTCCATCCACATGGACAAAAGATCAATACAGTCTACTCTGGCTTGTTGGTATTGATTTCCAGGTGAGGTGCCTCTCACAACAGAGTGAGCTGGTAAGCTGGTTGCACCATGTTTAGGCCTCCTGCTGTTGAGATCTACGACTGAAAGTGGCGAGGGATTGCGTGCATCATAACATCTGAAAAAGGGTTGCTGGACGGCACTGCCAGAGCTGTTGATCTGAAAAGGGTCGATCCTACGCGACTGAGCATCCCCCGGAACTGCCAGAACCGTAAGAGACAGTATTGCAGACGATACCGCCAATCATGTAGTGCCTCTATGAGTGGTACTCCTACCCCGTGCCAACAAATCCCCCCTTGGCCGCAATGAGGTTGAGCTTGAAATTGCGGGTCTAGTAGACCCAACACCAACATCTGAAGTGTGTTTGATTGGTGTAGAAGGAGTGCCCAGATAATGGTCTAATGAAGCAGCTGATGACATTTTCGTCAGTAGCGCGGGGCTTGATGCAGTTATTGGCTTTGCGGTGGGGCTCGTTGCGTTCTTTGATTTTCTAGCGGGGCTTGGTGGGGCTTTCATGGGGGTGGTGGTGGCACTTCGGGTGACTCTTCTCTGTAAGCATGAGGTGAGTCTTTGCATTGTATGGACATCATCATCATTTAACTTCGCGTCCAGTGTAGGTCACAGGAGATCTCAAGAGTTCTCAGCAAGCGTCTCGAAGATGTCGGTAAACTGCCATTGGTCAGGTCGATGTCAGTCGATGTCAGAGACCAATTGTGCGAGAATCAATGTCAGGTCGATGTCAGTCGATGTCAGAGACTCTATGTCAGAGACGCAATCTCAGAGACTCGATGTCAGAGATTTAATGTCAGAGATGCAATGTCAGAGACGCAATGTCAGAGACTCACTGTCAGAGATGCAATGTCAGAGACTCAATGTCAGAGATGCAATGTCAGAGACGCAATGTCAGAGACTCAATGTCAGAGACTCAATGTCAGAGACTCAATGTCAGAGACTCTATCATCAGCAAGATGTAAATTGGTCCGGAAGCCACATGCAAACCTCCCAGACCGTCTGGTAGCCCTCACCAGTGCTTCTAAATACTTCCAGATGCTCCCAGCCCCCCCTGGAGCTTTGCAAAGTACTTTCAGACTCTGCAAGAGCATTCTCAGGTGCTTCTGAAAGCACCTGCAGTTAGGGAGGTGCATTCAGGATGCTACGAGATTTGACTATTAGGATAGTCAAATTCCGGAGCTGCAGAGACGTCTGCGCAGGTCTGCGGGAGACTTCCAGAGCAGCTGAGACCTCTGCGCAAGCTCGGCGGGAGACTTGGTACCATATTCGCAAAGTGGTTCTTAGGGTTCCGCAACCACAAGGCATTTCGTTTATCATATTCGTCTTTGTTACAGTCACAAGATTCGCTACATCATAATATGGCATGTATTATCTAAGTCTCTCTATATATAGACATACAGAGATGCAGGGATAACGGAGATAGACTCAGCAACAGGGAGTATATATTTGGGAGACCCCAGGGTAGATTGACATCATCGCATTATATGAAATACACACTCTATCTTTCCCAGCCCTTGGTCGCGCTCTTGCCAAGCATTCATAGATCCACGCAATTTATGTGGTTTATCATGCCCGGGTATCCCTTCGTATCCTCTCACTCTCTTCGAGCCAGGACCGCTCTTGCTCAAGAAATCCCTTCGTATGCCATGCGGGGTGTGGTGGAGTGTTGATGATAGGCTGTCTGCTGTCTAGCTGTACTGTTTCACCACACTGTGACCGAGCGAACTGAGAGATCACCCCGAGGCCATGATCGAGAGAGTTTGGAGACTGTGATTGTGCGAACTTGGAGGCCATAATCGAGCGAATTTGGGGATACACTTGGAGGCACTGATCGAGCGAGGTTAGAGATGCACTTGGAGGCAGTCATCGTGCGAACTTGGAGGCCTTGATCGAGCGAGTATAGAGATACTCGCTCTTGGGGGCTGTGATCGAGCAGGTTTGGAGATGCACTTGGAGGCCGTGATGGTGCGAACTTGGAGGCTGTAATCGTGCGAGTTTGGAGAAACACTTGGAGGCTGAGATCGAGCGAGTTTGGAAATGCACTTGGAGGCCGTGATCATGCGAGTTTGCAGATGCACTTGGAGACCATGATCGAGCGAGATTGGAGGGGTCCCTGGAGGCGGTCAAACTGGAGGCGGTAGTTCGGGAGGGAGGCGCAACGGAAGCTGTGACTCTATTCATTGGTTAACTTGCAAATAGGGGAATGTAGAGAATTGAGTAGAACATGGTCTGCCGAGAGATGAGAGACTGGCTGGGAGTGGGAGACAGTCGATCTTGGGATGATGCAGTATGTGGTGCACTTAGTGTACGCTGTACTTGGTATTAACTCCTGATCATTGGATAGAGAGTTAGAGAGGGATGACTTAACTTCATGTTCTTAGGTGATGGTAGAGTTGAGCACGAGAAAGAGAGAGAGAGGAAATCGGGGATATCATCGTGAGAAACTGCGACGTAAGAGAATTTTGTGTGCGAGTCAATTGACCATCACCAATACGGCAAGTACGAGTCCTAATCTGGCATGTAATTACACCACAACGAGGTCGTCCCAACTCAATCAGGCAACTCGTACCCCTGATTTGACATATCCGCTCGTATCCTCCACATCGTTCTCATCTTCATCCCCCATCACTCTCTTTCTTGATCACAACTCTACCATGATCGCAGAACAGAAAGTTAAGTCATCCCTCTCCATGCCATGATCATGAGTTGACACTGAGTACAGCATACACCGAGTACAGCATCCACCCATGATTGTTTGTCGTCCCTTGCTTCTCATGATTAAGAGTTGACCCCTGAATGTAGCTTCAGCTTCCGGCGTGCCTCCCTACATGATCGACCACCATCAGGCAAGCTCTCCATGAGAGCTCTAAGGTAAAGTCAACTTGTCACATTCCCACAGTTGCGAGTGAAATAACTGATGAATAGATTCTGAGCACTCGGCGTGCTGTCCATCGACCACCTCCAAGTACTTCGTCCAATCTCGCACAATTCCGCCTCCAAGTGCAACTCCAACCTCGCTCGATCACGGGCTCCAAGTGCATCTCCAAACTCGCTTGATCACGTGCTCTGAGTGTATCTCTAATGCCACTCAGTGGTCATTTTCAGGCGCACCTCGAATGGCTCTCAAGCACCGCCTGCAGCCAGTCCAGATATACCATGTGTAGATGGGTAGCTATATAGATACATAGATGAGAATACCAACTAAATACATCAGTTTTAAAAATGGTTGAATGATAAGTAGTAGTTATGATTTCGAGGCGCACCAGCAGCGTTCCCAAAGATGATGTTTTCCCAGACTGCTCTACAGTGATTGGAGGTGCTCCCAGGCTTGTCGCTGGCGCTCCCAGACTTGTAGTGGTCGCTCCCAGGTGCACCCAGGTTAGTGTTAGCAACGGTTCCAGTTTTGGACCCGGCCAGATTTATAGGTCTGCGGGGCAACGGCCTTACCCCATCAAAAATCGACGATTTTTAAAGCGAACCATCACTTTAAGGCCACAAATATTGATCAGAGAGTTTAGTGTTCGGTATGTAAAATATGCAGCTCAACGCGGCGCATCTTTTGGCTGTCACCGATTTTCGATATCTTTAAATCTCAGCAAGCAGCAGCCCAAAAACCTCGTTTTTCGGACAAAAATGACAATAATTTCAAAGCAGGTTGCTAAGTTTTGAAGATATCAAAAATCGGAGACTGCCAAAAGATGCGCCATGTGAAGCTCCATAGTTCATGTACCAAACACTAAATTATCGGATGAATATTCAAGGACTGAATTGAAGCAACCATTTTGTACAAACCCGGACCGAACCGCCTGCGGCCAGGTTTTCATGGAACCGCTATAGTACAAACGGTCCAAAAACGGAACAGTTGCTAACACTGACCGACCTGCACACAAAGTTCTCTCCGGCGCTCCGAGGTGTTCCCAAACTCATCGCAATCACTGCCATGGTACTTCTGTACCAGTCATCAGAGATCCCAGTTACTCTGAACTGCGGTCGGGATGCTCTCCTAGGGTCTGATACTCTCCTGAAATTGACCCATCTAAGTTTACACTCCCCATCCTGTCAGACACTCCTGGAGGCTTCCAGGGACTAAAATTCATTTTGCTGATGATGTCAGAGTCGGATTTACTAACCTGGTCACACGTCTTTGCTACACCTCGCATCTGGGTGTAAAATTTGGTATTGGTGAAAAAGCGATAGTATATTCATCGTGTTGAGTTTTCCATTCCTGGACTGCTTCATGGCCTTCAGTGAATCCGGACCGGCTACTCACAGCATCAATGTCCTGGGTCTTCTTCCTCAGCGTGGAGGCACCGCGTTCATTGGTACAGTTCAAAATGTCAGTAGGCCATCTCCGTGGGACTCGTGGTGGTGCCCTAATGATGGTTGTTCGGCCGATTTGAGGGTCGCTGCGTGGATATGAAGATCACTAGGTGGATATGACCGTCGTCAAGTTAATGTTGATTGATCAGAGTGAATCGGTGAGGATTGTATGTGTTATATATCAACTAGTACTACTGGATGCGCTCTGGCCCATGCTCGAAGGGATGACCACTCAAACACAAATTGTCACGGTGATGTAAATATGTAAGTCGATCCAGTTGAGAAATTGCCACTGATTGAAGTGAGGCGGGTCTGAAGAAGCAAAATGCAAGTTAGTTGAGACAAGTTGAATTGGTAAGTTGCAAAAATGTCAGTGGTTTTTTGAAGGCCAAACACAACGAGGTTCGGAAAGTGAGGGGTTGTGTGGTGTGGACATGCTGATCAGTTTATGGCCAAAATGTTGGCTCACACTGTTCTGTTCAAGGAAGCCAAAAATCGTTCTTAGAAGCGGAACTTCCCACACAAGGAAACAAGGGGGGCTAAGGATAGTGTGTGGTACAGCAAACATTACGAGGCTAGGTCAGAATCCAAGTCCGTGTAGGGTAGGCTGAATATACATCATTGGGACACGTGATGGGAGCCTCGGTAAGTTCATTTCCAGGGGCAGTGGTACCCAATCGCAACCTTTCCCCTTCAACAATGCAGTCCTTTATTTGCACTTCAGGTGGCCAGGTCTTTTCCCGACAAAGTGGACTCACTTTTCACCGCCCCTCAACACATGCGCGTCTTCACCCAAATACCTGCAATCATTCAGCGTTGGATGAGCTAGACTACGAACTAGCACATCACATTCCCCAATTTGATGACAAGACACATAGCCAGCAACCTGAGACAGAGATATTCACCAATGCAGGAGCCCCATTCGATGACACTGTTCAAGTTCAGTCTTCTGAGGATGATGACTGGGACCCCCTTGCTCCGATTGCTACACCCCAACAATGGCACCTTTGTCATTCTATTGTGGATACCAACCTAGGTAAAACAAAACTCAACAACATCCTCAAATGAAGAGTTATTGTACCTGTTGCCAATGCCAAAACCCTGGAAGAAATGGACAGAATTGGATGCGGATGGGAGGAGGGTTCTATGAATATTGAAGCAAAGGATACTTCAGTGTGGTATTGAAACCCCATTGCAGCGGTACGATATATCCTAGGACATCCGCAGTGTAAGAACCAACTCTTGTACGCGCCGGTCAAACAAATGGATTGCAATGGCGAATATATATATGCCGAGATGTGGACCGCAGAATGGTGGTGGAAAACGCAGGTAAGTTTCCTAGTAGTGTCAGAGAGAGCGTGTGAGAGGGAATGTGTCAAAGGGACTATGTCAGAGAGAACAAGTCAGAGAGCGTCAGAGTCAAATTTTCAGAGAGAGCGTGGCAGAGAGCATGTCAGAGAGCGTGGCAGAGACTGCTTCAGAGAGCGTCAGAGTCAGATTGTCAGAAATTGCGTGTCAGAGTTTCATTGGGTCAGGGTGGGTCGCATGTCAAGAGTGTCAGCACCAGTGTTGACAGCATCAGCAAAATGTAAATCGGTCCGGAAGCCACACGCAATCCTCCCAGAGACTCCAGGCCACCTCACCGGTGCTTCTAAGTACTTCTAGATGCTCCCAGACCCCCCTGGAGCTGAGCAAAGTGCTCTCAGACTCTCCAAGAGCAGTCTCAGGTGCTACTGAAGGCTCCTGCAGTTATGGAGGTGCATTCAGGATGCGACGAGATTTGACTTATAGAATATTCAAACATTCGAGCTCGTGAGACTGCAGTGCAGATCAGCGGGAGACTTCGGGAGCAGGTGAGACCGCTGCGCAGCTCTCCGGGAGACTTCGAGAGCAGCCGAGACTCCTGCGGGACACTGGGTGCCGTATTCTCACAGCAGTGGTTCTAACATAACCACAATGCATTTTGTCCTATCATATTCACCTTTGTTACAGTCACAAGATTCGCTACATCATAATATGGCGTGCAGTAATTAAGTCTCTCTATATATATATACATACGGTCAATCTCGCCGCTGATGGTAGTCGAGCAAAATTGGAGGAGCACCTGGACACACCCATTGAGAAAACTTGGAGATGCACCACTTGGAGCTAGATGGCACAGAGCACACCATCAATACACCGCTGCACCTCTCGTGACATCCAAACAGAATTCATGAGAAAGACCAGTTCTGGCTCGAGCAGCGTAGGAATCGGGTGAGAAGATATGATACTACCCGGCGTTGAGGATCCACACAATGGCATGGATCGAAAAAATCTCGGACACAGCGAGTGAGAAGAAACATTGCGAAAGATAGGGTGTGTATTTCCAATGTATGATGAGATGAGATGGAAATGAGATGATGTCTTTCTACTCCGGGGTCGGCCGAATATACACTCCCCGTCACTCTATCCACATCCGTTACCGCTGAATCTCCGTACACCTGCCATCGCTAATTATAGATGTACTTGGAGGCCGTGATCGAGGGTGTTTCGAGATTCACTTGGAGGCCGGGATCGTGCGAGTGTGGGGATGCACTTGGAGACAGAGATCGAGTGAACTCAGAGATGCAGATGGAGGCCGGGATCGAGCGAGTTCGGAGATGCACCTGGAGACCGACGATCGAGTGAACTCAGAGATGCACTTGTACGCTGAGATTGAGCTTGTTTGGAGATGCACATGGAGGCCGTGATCGAGTGAAATTGGAGGACTTAGAGGCGGTCAATCTGGAGGTGGTGGTTTGGGAGGGAGGCGCGACGGGAGCTGAGACTCTATTCATTGGTTAACCCGTAATTGTGGGAATATAGAGAATTGAGTACAACATGGTCTGCCGAGAGATGAGACTGGCTGGGAGCGGGTGACAGTCGATCATGGGCTGATGCAGTACGCGGTGTATGCCGTACTCAGTGTATGCATTACTCGGTGTATGCTGTACTCGGTGTATGCTGAACTCGGTGAATGCTGTACTCGGTGTTAACTCTTGATCATGGCATGGAGAGATAGTGACGGATGACTTAACTTCGAGTTCTTAGGTGATGGTAGAGTTGAGGACGAGAAAGAGAGAGATGAGAGCAGATGGGAAATCATCCTGGGAAACTGGGACTGAAGAGAACTTTGTGTGCAAGTCAATTGACCATTACTGATACGGCAGGTACGAGTCCCGATCCGGCGCGTAATTACACCAATACGTGGTCTTCCAAACCCAATCAGGCATGCCGTACACCTGATGTCTCATATCCGCTCGTATCCTCCATATCTTTCCCCTCTTCATCCTCCATCTCTCTTTCTCGTCCACGACTGTACCATCATCACCAGAACACAAAGTTGAGTCATCCCTCTCTATCTCTCCATGCCATGATCAAGAGTTAACACCGAGTACAGAATACACCGAGCACAGCATACACCGAGCACTGCATACACCGAGCACAGCATACACCGAGTGCAGCATACACCGAGTACACCATCCACCCAAGATTGGTTGTCTTCCCTTGATGCTCATAATTACGAGTTGACCCCTGATTGGGGCTTCAGCCTCCGGCGTACCTCCCTACATGATCGACCGCCATCAGCCAGCTCTCCATGAGAGCTCAAAGGTGAAGTCACATTGTCACGTTCCCACAGTTGCGAGTTAACTGACTGATGAATAGGGTGTCAGCACCCGGCGCGCCGTCCATCGATTGCCTCCAAGTACTCAGACAATCACGCTGGATCAAGGCCTCCAAGTGTATCACCAAACTCCCTCGAATATGGCCTCCAAGTGCATATCTCCATACTCGTTCAATGACGGCCTCTAGGTGCATCTCCAAACCTGCTCGATCACGGCCTCCAAGTGTATCTCCAAAGTCGCTCGGGTACGGCCTCCAAGTGCATCTCCAAACTCACTCGATCACGATCTCGGAGTGCATCTCTAAGGTCACTCGATCACGGCCTCCAAGTGTATCTCCAATCGCACTCAATCACGGCCAGCAAGTGCAAATCTCCAAACTCACTCGATCACGGCCACGAAGTTCATTTCTCCAAACTCCCTCAATCACGGCCTCAAAGTGCATCTCTGAGTTCACTCAGTCATCATTTTCAGGCGCACCTCGAATTGATCTCAAGCACCGCCTGCGGCCAGTCGAGATATATTGTGTGTGGATGGGTAGCTATATAGATACATAGATACATAGATACATAGATGAGAATACAAACTGAATACATGAGTTTTAAAAATTGTTGAATGATAAGTAGTAGCTATGATTTCCAGGCGCACCAGCAATGTTCCCAAAGAAGATGGTGTTTTTCCCAGACTGCTGTACTGTGATTTGAGGTGCTCCCAGACATGTCGCCGGCGCTCCCAGACTTGCCGTGGGCGCTCCCAGGTGCTCCCAAAGTGCTCTCTGGCGCTCCGAGGTGTTCTCAAACTTATCACAATCACTCCTATGGAACTCCTGTACCAGTCATCAGAGATCCCAGTTACTCTAAAGGCCGGCTGGAATGCCCTCCTAGGGTCTGATACTCTCCTGAAATTGACCCATCTAAGTTTACACTCCACATCCTCTCAGACACTCCTGGAGTCTTCCAGTGACTACAATACATTTTGCTGATGAGGATTTCTCTAGTTATTAGAACCTCATTACTCATTGCTAACACATCCTGGGAATCTTTGCCAGATGGATCAACAGTTGTCCCCATTAAACTCAGCAGTGACAAAACTATGCAGTCTGTGCTAAGCGGTGAGAAAATGGCTTAGCCTCTTTATCTCAGTATCAGCAAACTCTCTGAGGCGAAGAGACGATCAGTTAAGATGAATGGATCAATACTATTCGGGCCTTTACCAAATTGTCTGTTAGGGCTTCAGCCTAGCAGCGGCAATGATTCAACTGTGGATTGGTTCACAGGTACTTCATTGCATAACACCTACCTGTGTGAGCATCAGGTTGATTGTCAGTCAGATGATCCTTAGCGGGATTACATCTGAGCCGCGTGTTGATTAATAAGTCCCGAGTCAGCTCGCACTAGCAGATCCAACCATGATGATGCAATTATGTCACCATTACTGGGAAGTGAAAAACCTTCAGCAGTGCGCATAATTATTGGCCACATTTACTTTATCTTATCTAGCGGGACAACTCACAGTTAAGTTCCAAAGTTGGAGAATTACATGTACAGCAGATGATACGCGAAATGCGAGTACGCAGGGATTTACGGGCCTAGTCGCTCAGCGTCAGGGATCTATCCTGTATCTACCCTAGTGTTAGCAACGGGTCCGGGTAACCCGCCAGCGGTCCGGTTTTTGGCCGGCGGTTCGGTTCGGTTCGGTTCGTTACCCGGCCAGAAACCCGAACCGCGTTGTCTTGGCGGGGTTGTTACCCGGACCGGACATAAACCCGCGGGTTTTGGCCGGGTTGTACCCGGACTGTGGTTGCATTGTTACGGTTCCTGCAACTTTCGCTCCAATTAAGTATTTGAGTTCTGACCGTATCATCACATGATCAGTACGTAGATTGTGCAGTTCCAGTCGCTCTTTCACCTCCCACTTTCAGATTTGCGATCCGACAGATATTCGTTGAGTGGCTGTGAAATAAAGACACATTTTACGCGAAATGACCGGGTTTTCGATAGCGACTCAACGAATATTGGTCGGATCACAAATCTGAAACCAGGAGGTGAAACAGCGGCTAGAACTGCACAATCTACGTACTGATCATGTCACGATACGATCAGAACTCAAATACTTAATTGGAGGCAAAATCGTGATCTTGAAATGCCGGGTTTTTGGTGGTAAAACCGGCCCATTTGCAACGGTCCGGGTTTTCGTGTGGTAGAGCCCGTTGCAACGGTTCGGTTTCGGTTCCAACCCTAACCCGGAACCGTTCTAGCGGGTTGGAACCGTTGCTAACACTAATCTACCCTCAGTCAACGGAAGCGCCGAGACCTAAGCATGCTGTATCTGAGGGATTAATGACTTTGGCTGAAGATAAGAGGCCAGAAGCAAAACTGCACATTCGGTTCAGACAGTATGCATTGCAATGTTGAACAAACTTGTCATAATCTATGTTGGCAGAGTATCGGTTGGTTGCCGATTGATATCTCAGAACACATTGCCGAATAGCTAGATTGAACGGCGAGGCATTGCATAACCTCGAGTTATTATAAATAGCGATAAGCACTGATATGAATGTATGTTGATGGAAGTTCCAACTACTGAACAAATGGGATGCGAGATGTCTAAGTTGAAGTTATGAGTAGGCATATTAGTGCGCATGATATCATGACGTGAGGATGACCCATAGTGGGGGCGTAACGCCTTGAACAACCCATGCATGAACACAATAACCTTGTGGGAATTCGTGGCACTATCAATGAGTCATTTAGAAATGATTTCGGCGATAGGCTATCAATCAAGCCATGTGTCATGGTGATGACCAGAAGGCAAACTTGACCTGAAGGCTCGACTATATAAGAACTCACATTGTCCCTGACAATGAGATGAACCAAGCTTTAGCAGCAATCCCCAGTCAGACATTACCAGTGGAGAACACCTTAAAATATTATCAAGAATTCTATCTACAAACCTTCAAGATTGCTTCTTTATTTCACCTATATGAATATTCACTATAAATGTTCGACCAGGTTGACACCATCTCAATATGCACACAAACGGGTCGTCGAAACTATCAGCGACCAAATTCAATTTTTCAATGATCGGCATTTAAGCTCCATCTCCCGGCAACATTCACATTACGCCATTACTATCAATAACGGGTACAACGTACACCGGTACATCACTACAGGGTGATTACCCTACGAGGAGTTTCCAGAAGAGCGACCGTGGACCCACGAAGAGAAGTGGTGAATCAGCAAAATGTAAATCGGTCCGGATGCAATATGTAATACTCCCAGACACTCCGGGCGACCTCACCAGTGCTTCTAGTTACTTCTAGATGCTCCCAGACCCCCCTGAAGCTAAGCAAGGTGCTCTGAGACTCTGCAAGAGGATTCTCAAGTGCTCCTGAAAGCACCTGCAGTTATGGAGGTGCATTCAGGTTGCTACGAGATTTGACTTATAGAATAGTCGAATTTGTGAGCTCCTGAGAGCTCTGCGCAGATCGGCGGGAGACTTCAAGAGCAGCTGAGAGCGCTGCGCAGCTCTGCGGGAGGCTTTGAGAGCCGCCGAGACCGCTGCACAGCACTGTAGAAGACCTGGTGCCATATTCTCACAGCAGTGGTTCTGTCATAACCACAAGGAGTTTTGTCATTGTCATAGTCACAAGATTTGCTACATCATAATATGACATGCATTATTTAAGTCTCTGTATATTTATACATAGGGTCAATCTGGCCACAGATGGTAGTCAAGGATACTCGGAGGAGCACCTGGACAAGCCCATTGAGAGAACTTGGAGATGCACCACTTGAAGGCTGTTGTGGTGAAACGACGGAGCTAGATGGCAGGAAGCCAACCATCAACAGTCCACCCGACCTCTCGCGACATCCAAACGAAATTCATGTGAAACAGCGGGTCTTGTTCAAGGCACGTAGGAATCGGGCGGGAAGATATAATACGACCCAGCAATGAGGATCCACGAAATCTCGGACTGAGCGAGTGAGACCAACAGTTGGGAAAGATGGACTATGAATTTTCATTGTATGATGAAATGAGATGGAAATGAGACAATGTCTATCTACTCCGGGGTCTGCCAAATAAATACTCCCCATCACTCTGTCCACCTCCGTGACCCCTGTATCTCCGTACACCTGCCGTCGCCTCATGAAGATGTGCTTGGAGGCTATGGTCGAGCGAGTTTGGAGATGCACCTGGAGGCCGTGATCGTGCAAGTTTAGAGATACACTTGGAGGCTGTGATGGAGCAGGAATGGAGATGCACTTGGAGCCCGTGATTGTGTGAACTTAGAGGCTGTAATTGTGCAAGTCTAGAGATACGCTTGGAGACTGCGATCAAGCGAGTGTGGAGATGCACTTGGAGGCCGTAATTGTGTGAGTTTAGAGAGACACTTGGAGGCTGTGAACGAGCGAGTTGGAAGATGCACTTGGAGGCCGTGATCGAGCGAGATTGGAGGAGTACTGGGAGGAGGTCAATATGGAGGCGGTAGTTCAGGAGGGAGGCGCGACGGGAGCTGAGACTCTATTCATTGGTTGACTTGTAATTGAGGGTATGTAGAGAATGGAGTACAAGAATGGTCTGCCGAGAGATGAGAGACTGGCTGGGAGACAGTCGATCTTGGGATGATGCAGTAAGCAGTGTATGCAGTACTCAGTGCATCCTGTGCTTGGTGTATGCTGTATGCGGTGTATGCTTGTACTCGGTGTATGCTGTACTCAGTGTTAACTCCTGACCATTGCATGGAGAGATAGAGAGGGATGACTAACTTTGTGTTCTTAGGGGATGGTAGAGTTGAGCACGAGACAGAGAAAGTTGACAGGAAATGGGGGAAATGATCATCCGAAATTGGGACTTAGAAGAATTTCGTGTGCGAGTTGATATACCATCCCCGATACGACAGGTACGAGTTCCGATCAGCAGTGTAATATCACCCATATGAGGTCTTCCGAACCTAATCATGCAGTTTGTACGCCTGATTCCTCATATCCACTCGTATCTTCCACATCATTCTCATCTTCATCCCCCATCTCTCTCTTTTGTGTCCACAACTCAACTATCATCGCAGAACACAAAGTTAAGTTATCCTTCTCTATCTCACCATGCCATGATCATGAGTTGACCCCAAGGGCAGCATACACCAATTACAGCATACACCGAGAGTACAGAATACACCGAGTACAGCATCCACCCAGGATTGTTTGTCATCCCTTCAATTTCATGATTCAGTGTTGACCCCTGAATGTAGCTTCAGCTTCCGGCGTACCTCCCTACACAATCGAACGCGATCGGCCAGCTCTCCAAGAGACCTCAAAGGTGAAGTCACATTGTCACATTCCCACAGTTACCAGTAGTGTTAGCAACAGGTCCGGGTAAACCGCCAGCGGTCCGGGTTCAGACCGCAAAAACGGGTTCATTCGGTTCCAGACCCGTCCAAAACCACGACCCGCTGACTCTTGGCAGGCCAATCCTGGACCCGTACCCATCAACCCGTGGGTTTTGCTGGGTGTGGCCAGACCCGTCAGTTGAAATCTCTGGTTCTGCGTTTTGGGTTTCGCATTTATGGTCGCATTCAGATATGCTACGGTTAATCCTAAAACATGAACCTTGGTACATCACGGTTCATTTTCGACGTATTAGCCGCCTTGATGTGCAAAACAAGCATACTCATGCGCCCAACCACATCCTGAAAATAAGCATCAACAGAGCGTCAACAGAGCGTCAACAATATTTGGTCTTGCATCTTCAGTACTATGAGTGGTGCTTGATCACAAGCATCCATAAAGAAGGATATAGCAGCCCTTATAGGCAGATATGTACGGGATATTCTAGCCACATCCTCCGGGACAGTAACAACTTATTTCATTTACAGAGCTACCACTAAGTATTCTTGAGCCTTTTAGTGTATAATAACTGTCATAACGATGTATATAGACAATAACCGCCACAGTGCACTGCGATCAACCATGATGGAAGGCCAACAATTGTTGACACTCTGTTGACTCTCATTTTGAAGATGTGGCAGGAAGCGTTTCACTTTCACTTTTGCGTATAACAGCAGCCAATAATCAGTTTATGACAATTTGCAACCTGTCGCCCCACAGATAAACCATGATACCTGACCATCAATCATTGACGCTCCGTTGACGCTCATTTTCATGATGGGGCAGGGAGGGTATTGCAATACGTTTTGCCTATAAAGGCAGCCAATAATGTCTTTATGACTGACCACAACCTATCGGAGGCGTGATTTCCCAGGATGCATGACCAAAAATCGTTGACGCTCCATTGACGCTCATTTTCATGATGGGGCAGGGAGGTTATTGCAATCCATTTTGCCTATAAAGGCAGCCAATATGTCTTTATGACTGACTACAACATATTGGAGGCGTGATTTCCCAGGACGCATGACCAAAAATTGTTGACGCTCCGTTGACCCTCATTTTCTTGATGGGGCAGGGAGGGTCTTGCAGTCTGTTTTGCCTATAAATGCAGCCGAAAATTCCTCTATGACTGACTACAACCCATCGGAGGTGTGATTTCCCAGGACTCCTGACCGAAAATCGTTGACACTCCGTTGACGCCCATTTTGCCCTGGATGTATCCACATTATGCAATCATTTAATTTGGCACAGTCCATCATTCACATTGTTTTGGCTGCCTTTCTGGCGTTTTGATTTACTTTCTTCTTGATCACTACGTTGTTCTTTAATAATACATAGATATATATGATAATAATCTCCATAATCGCGTGACTTTCGCTCAATGCTCGTCACCAGTTGCAGGATTGCTCAATCCGCTGCTCTTGTCTACAACACGAATGTCAGCTGCATTACCACACCACAGAGAGTGTAATATCTGTCGTCAGTGAGCATATCTGGCTCAAAATCGGTATCGTGCTCGGTATCCCCATCATCGAAAAATTCCGCCCAGGTAAGAGCTGTGTGCCAATGCGGATATCCGGCCAGCAAATTGACGATGTGAGAAGGTTGAACTCCGGAAGTGTTACAGGTTGGGGCGGGTGGCGTGCCGGGCAGTGGTGGAGTCGGCTCTGGAGTCAGCTCTCTGCGTCGGTCGGGTGGAGGTGCACCTGTTCGTTCGCGTCTCCAGCGAGTCTGCGGATTCTTTGCAGTCCCATTTTCGCAAGGAAGGCAGCCGGACGTTTGGTTTTGACGAAGCATTGCCGGGTGTCTTTGTATCGCAGCCTTCGCCTGTTTGTGCCCAGCAAACTCTACACCCCTCATCTTCTCTTCTCGGACCTCGGCGCGTGGTTTCTTGACGAGGTATTTCGTTTCCTCTATTGTGGCACGCGAAAAGCCTTCTTTGGAGATTTTGGCCATATTCAATGCCAGGTGCATGTCGGACTGTTCCAGCTGTGCCTGACCTCCTTGCCTTGCCATAGTTGCAGACATGTTGAAAACCTACAAGACATTAGATGCTGCTTCTAACAATGAAATTCGGCTGTTACCTCTACCATATACATTTCCGTAGCCTCCTATAAGGTGATTAAAGCCTGCTTCGTCCACTCACGGGGATGATTATCAGGAAATTCATCTGCGAAAATCCCAGAGCTGACGACATCTAGATGTTCCATTTCACTGACTGTGCGGACAAATGCCATTGTCGACCATGGAAGTTTCCTGTTACGGGCAGCGATATATTCGTTACATAGCTCTCTACGGACACCCGCTGTACGTTATACGGTTAATTGACCGCCCTTTGCCTCGATATGGATATACTCACATCCAACTGCATGCTGCTTCTTATTTTTGCTGCTTCCAGTCTTGCGGACGATTATTGAATGGGCATCCTGGGTCATATGTTTGGTGGCTGCATTTGCAGCGTTGCGGTGAACTAACTTGTGTCTACGCTCTAGTTGCGTGCCAAGAATGTCAGTATTTGATGTAGCGCCTGCCAATCGGCCGGTATTCGATCCGCTCTCACCTGGCGGAGGTGGTTGTGTTTCCAAGCTGTGCTGGTGTGGAATAGGAGAGGAAGATGATAACGAGAGGAAGTGGGAAGCCCTGAGGACTATATAGTCAGCTTCTTGCCAGAATGAAATAAGTAGCAGCCAACATGATCATTATGCTCAAGATGGATCCTACTGAGTATGGCTGCAAGTGGCAGGGGTTTCCCACCACCCTGCAATTTGCAAAAAGTCGGGCTGATGTTGTGTATTTGGTAACAGGGATAAACTACAGTTTACGACTGCCGGAATCGCCTAATCACTAGATATCAATAGGATGTTGTCCGAGGGAAGGGATGTCTGCAGATGTTTGTCTCAAATGATCCCCGGGATATTACATAAAAATGATGCTAACAATCATGTCATGTTGTACAGTTAGCGTCACTATTCCTGATTTATTGACAGTCAAGAGGGAGATTTTGCTTTGTTCAAGATGAGTAAACGTACCAACCTTGACATAAAAGACGCAGCATGCCTCCATATTGTCCATAACTTGCAACATCCAACATCTCGCCCAACAACAAAGTCCACGCAAACAACAATGGTCAATGCTCGGAAAAAGAACTTTTCGCCACTTCCGGCGGGCAGATACGGCAAATCGACAAAGCGGTCAACCCAACGATGTCATCATGCGAATGAAGGCAAGAGTGGCTTGGAAGCAGAGAGAGTCCGAGCACTTGGGGCATTGCGCAGCTTGAGATCCAAAGAGCAGCTTGCGGCGGAGAAACGACGAGAAACGCACTTCTTAAGCAATGAAGAGAAAGAGAAATGGATTTAGGATTATGTTGAGAGAGAAACCGCTGGGGCAAGAAAGCGAGTTGAAGACGCAGAGGCAGTGGTTCAGCAAGAGCAGGACGATATGATGCATGCTGAAATCGCGCAATTGACGTCCAGAGAGCCCGAAAAGACAATTGAGGAGATGCTGGTTGCTATCGGAGACAGTCTGAGTGATCTTGCAAGTTCCGAAGATGGGGAGGATGGGGAAGATGAGGATGATGAAGAGACTGAGCAGGGCAAGCTGAGCGAAGATGATGAACCCCGCAGGGTGATGGGCACAATCACCAAAACGGTACAGCAGCGCATGGAGAGGATTCGGCAGAAGCAGATGAAGCTCGACGAATTGACTCAACCGGGATGGGAGGATGCAGCCGACTACTTCCGTGAACGAGATAAGAAGTACAGCACATTTGTATTGAGGGTTCCGGCACTCGTTCAGCTGCAAACAAATGATGACGCTCCGGCACCTCCACAGACAACATTTGGAGAGCTTCTGGAGAGTCTCGACATTGTCCCTGGAATTTCGCAAAGGCCGCAAGGGACTTCGTGACCAGGAAGTAGTCATATCAGGCTAGGTTCAGTGAAGCTGCAGTCGAAATCGAGCATACCATGAGGTGAGCCAGCTGCAGAGTCTGATTCTTCAATGTTGCTGAAAGCGAAGCCTGTTGAACCAGTAAACTCTGTTGAACCAGTAATCTTTTACCCCTGCATATAGCCTCCAGCTAATTACCATATAGATATCGGATTCCGACAAAGAGATGGTGACGGCTCCTGCATCTGTGGAAGAATAGATATGCAAACTTTAATTTTCGACGTCCAATCGCTGTGAAAAGCAAGTTATTTACCAATTTCGCTATGTGTCAGCTTTTTCTTGAATTCAGTGACCAAATTTTGAGACATGATAATTCGTCTGTGCATGTGCAAGGGTCGAACGCACCATGTGAAAGTTCTAGAATCCAAATCGCACTTTAAGACGGCCAAAACGTACGGTTTCTTTCTGCAAGTGACTGTTAAGTGACAAAGCAAATGCAATATTAGTGACGAAATGTGCTAACAAAATTTAAGTGAGTGATGTCATATGTGTCATAGAGAGAGAGGTCAGTGCGCATGACGAATCAATCTGAACGGCAACCGTCATGCTAAATTTATCCATGTATCCAACTGCATAACTCTCCGTACAGACATGGTGCACATGGTTGAGATAATTGAAATTGCTTGTGGTACATCATGGAAATCGAGGATAAGGAGCTGGATACAGAATGGTGAGGAAGTCGAGCTATATTTACCAAAAACTAGTGAAATGATCTACATGCCGTCAATTGCCGGCCGAAAGCACGGGAATGTGATAGGACCACATCATTTCTCCCTCCGATAGCGTAGATAGCAGTTGATCAGAAATTCTGAGGTTACAAAACTCCTGGATGCGAACGATAATACATACATACGCAATACTGGAGGTCAATAATGAGTATACCATTCGTTGCATACAAGTATTGAGTGTACAAAGGCTGTTTCGATGTGATTCATGTGAGCGTCAACAGAGTGTGAATGATTTTGAGTCTTACACATTCAGCAAACAATAGGCTGCATTGTCACATCCTTCCAAAGCGGATGTATAGGTCGGCGTTATTGCGAAAAAGGTAAATGCGACGCTCGTTGCCACATCCTAAGACTGAGCGTCAATGGAGCATCAACGATTTTTGGCATTGCGTCATGAAACATCCAGTAGGCTGTGTGGTTCCAGTACGTCATAATCGAACTATTGGCCACGTCTCTATGGAACAATGGTGGTGGCAAGATTTGTACTATGTCCTGAAAATGAGCGTCAACAGAGCGTCAATAACTTTTGGCCTTGCATCTTGGAAAATGCATGAGCTGTGCGGCGACGTTACCCCATAATCATGCTATCGGCCACCTTTCTAGGCAAAACCTCTTGCAACAACATCGCTACTATGTCCCAACAATGAGTGTCAACGGAGTGTCAACAACTTTTGGCCTTGTATCATGGAAAATCCTAGGGCTGTGCGGCGACATTGAGCCATAATCAGATTATCGGCTGCCTTTCTAGGCAAAAACGGTTGCTATGATATCGCAACTATGTCCTAAAAATGAGTGTCAACAGAGCGTCAACAACTTTTGGCCTTGTATCATGGAAAATCTTAGGGCTGTGCGGCAACATTAAGCCATAATCTGATTATCGGTTGCCTTTGTAGTCAAAAACGGTTGCTACAACATCGAAACTATGTCCTAAAAATAAGCCTCAATGGAGCGTCAACAACTTTTGGCCATGCATCTTGGAACATCCGAGGACAGTGCGGCGACATGAACACATAATCATACTATCAGTTGTCTTTCTAGGCAAAAATGCCTACGAGGACATCGTCGCTATGCCCTAAAACTCAGTGTCAACGGAGCGTCAACAATTTTAGGCCTTCCATCTTGGAAAATCAAGGAGCTATGCGACCACAATGATATATAGTCGTGCTATTAGCCGCCGTTCTAGGCAAATATGCTTACAACAAGATCGTAACCATGTCCCAAAATGAGCATCAACGGAGCATCAACGATTTGTGCGCTGGCATCTTGGATAATCTAACCGGAATGGAACGCAGATAAACCACAATAGATCTATCGCAAGGCTTTATTGGCAAAAATGCAAGTGACGATATCGCGTCTGCCTCTGACAATTCAGCGCCCACAGTACGTCAAGGCTCTGAACACTACACAGCAATAAACTGCATTATGCCGTTCCTACATGGAGTTTTACGCGATCAGTCGTTGCAATCTGTCCTTGTATTCAACTTCACAAATATGCATTCAATCTCTTACTGATCTGATTATCTTCCTTGTAGCTGTAGAGTCAATATTCAAGAACCTGCAGTCTGCTTTACTGTATCATTATTTCGGCAGTCTCTCGAGTCGGAATACCCAGCATCCCCATTTCTACCACCATGTCAGATACAAAATCTTTGAACACCTCATTGCTCGAGGTTGTAATCACTTCCAAAAATGAACGTGTCTTTATTCACGATTTGAGCGCCCTTAAATTGCAAATCATCTTCGATGCCTGGTAGGCTTCAACGAATGAAGGCTCGAAGCGGCCTATTGCTTGCAATAATTCTCGACATGCGCCATCTTGGCGATTCTATTTACACTGCGGAATCGAGGAGACCGGCAGGTCTGGCATCATTTGGATCGTTGGTCATCAAGTTCTTCGCCATCCATCATAACATAGGACAAGCTCAATGGGGAAACACTTGCGGGGAAAAGCTCACATCGCAAAGTTAAACGAATTAACAGGGTCAGAGGTGACTGAATTGACTTGTTCGACAGTGGATGAAACAGCTTTGGCCATCCTGAAGAGGCAACGCAGTTGAGGAATCACAATAGTAAGTTTGCAGAGGAAAATCAGATTTGATATGCACTGTAATCCATATTGATCGAAATGCCAGACAAAACGTTCCAAACTGGCGGCTAAGGACATTGAAACTTCCGAATTTCACCAAGACACATTGAATTGCTACCTCATGTTAGGATTTGTTTCGGCACACATTCCATTGAACCCCATATCAAATCTTGAGCTACGATGGTCATATAAGGCATTACGCGACAATCTAGTCCTACCATCCGCTACGACCCTTAGCAACATTTGCCGGAAGGAAGATGCACTGACTGTGGATGCAATTAAGAAGCAATTGCCATTACGAAATAAAGTTAGTTTAGCTTTGGACGGATGGACTTCAACGAACAAACTGGCCATAACGTCGGTCAGTGCATACTACACGGATCGAAATTGGGCATTGTGTGGAGTTCAACTCGCTTTCGATGAGGTTGATCGCCTGTTCTGTTCCCGCTTCGAAAGCTAATTAAGGATGATAGGTCAACGGCCAACATACTGGAGCGAGGCTGGCTGTACATTTGTAGGACGTGCTTGATCGTTTCGAGCTTACCGACGGCCGTTTGCTTGGTATTCCCACTGATAATGCTTCCTCAAACTACTCAATGACACGCGAGCTGCAATCAACACATGAGGCCTCTGGAATCGCGTGGCCGGCATTGAGGAACCACATACCATGCATGGCGCACGTCATACAGCTGGCTCTAGGTGCATTCATGAGCAGTCTCGGTGTTAAAGGCCGCACCAAGTCTTAGGAAGCCCATGAGCGCGATCAGCAATTTGGAGAGAATGAAAGCATAGACATTGGGAAGAGTCAAAGACTTCGAAAAGAGGGCAATGCTAGAATCAACAAGGTGTCGGCCATGAGACCAGGTTTAGCAAAGACAATTGAGAAAGTATGTATTTAATGAGATTTTGAAAGTCCTGAAACTGACCTTCATATAGCAGAGAATGCTTGCTGTACTAAGTATGCTGACACCTGGTCGCCAAAACGAGTTCATTGACTGTCCAAAAGTCAAGGTCCACATTGCAGCACTTCCGATTATGGATGTGAAGACGCGTTGGAACTCTACTCTGGAGTTGCTCGAGTGCGCCTACCGATTATGGGAATTCACATGCGAGTGGCTTCCAAACCCAAAATACGCTGAATACGGGCCACTATTCACAACTCAGGATGAATGGACCATTGTCAAGTATGTCCTGGAACTATTGAGGCCATTTCGATATTGGACCCTTTGGATGTCAAAGAGGCATACAGTCACATTGCATCACATTATCACCAGGTACAATCACATGTATGATCACATGGATGGCGTGATGCGAGATTTGGCCAAGAAGAACACTCCATGGAAGGAAGACTTGTTCTTCACAGTGAAGTTAGCTTGACAGAAGCTTTCCAAATACTACGCTGAAGTGACTCCAATGACGGGCATGCTTCTGATATCTGCACACATCCTTGATTCTTTCCACAAGTTGCAATCATTTAGGAAGTGGGACAAGGGAATGGATATTAATCCTGAGGATGAGACATCCTACACTGCACAATACCAAGAGGCCTTTCTGAAGTATGTGGAGAATGAATACTGTGCCAAACATTGATGTGTGCTGGTCAATAAACTCGAAACAGTACCGAGCAGCAATCTCGTCCCCTCTGCAACGGCTTCAGGGTCCTATCAATCATCCTTTGATCCATATGATTTGTCCAGCAATGATGAGGAATACTTAACGCCGAACAATGTGGCTCAGACGACACCCGGACATACCAATCGCACAGCCCGCTTATTGACCGCCGCCAGGTTCTATTTGAATTCGCCGCCTGAAGTACCGAAGATCTGGGGACAAACTAATCCAAATCTCAATAATTACCACTCCGACCCAATGAAGATTGGCAGTACATTTCGGTTACCGGACATAACCGATTGGTGGCGCCAACATGAGGAAACGCACTCAAAGTACGCCGATCTCTCCAATGTGGCGCGCAACATATTCACTATCATACCACATGGTGTCGGAGTGGAGGTCAGTTTTTCCCTTGGCCAAGATGGTATTGGCTGGAGGCAATCAAAAACCACAGGCGAGACCCTTCGCGAAAAAGTAGTTGTCAGGCAGTTCGCTCGAGCCAATAATGGGATCTTGGCAGGCACTGACCCAGAATTGGATACTACAAACACAGAAAACGACTCGGAAATGAAGAAAGAGGGGGAGGAAAGGACATTGCACAGCATGGGCAAGGTTCACGACTTTTTGGAGATGTGACAGGGCAGCCAAAACCTACGTGCTACCCAGAAGGAATCTTACGCTCAAAATCAGCAGATGACTGCCGTAGGATACAATTCGGACACGGAAGAGATAGTCAAAGCATCCTGGTTACTCTTTCAACATGATGGTGCGGCTGCATTTAAATTGTCAGAAAGATCACCTTTGCAACCAGCTTTGTCTGCAAAGGACCTACCTGGAGGACGAACTCAAATCTTAAATGACCGCCGATTCCGAAGAATCAACCGTCATCCAGTCGAAATCGACGAGGACATCGCACCCGAAGGTATTCCGGACACCGATGATTGGCCAAACTGGAATGGCGACTTGGTAATCCAAATGACAGCGAAGAGGATTGCGCAGCGGACGATGAATCAGATATCGAGCCGAACACTGGCATTGAGGATCCAGAATGCCCAGAGCAGCACGATGTGAGCGCCTCGCCAAATGTGCCTGGATTGGTTCGGCCTACACGGAAGTCAAAGAGACAGGCTGAAAAGGTGTTGGTGATGGTGAATGGAGTAGAAATGCGGAGAAATACAGGAGGGAAGAAAAAGTAGGACATAATGCGTCAATGGTTCTCCAGCTTTATGTAGCTTGGCCGAGAGTTTCAGTTAGAGATATATTATGGGCAAATGGTAGGAAGTAGCATGTGAATATTGGTTCATAAATAGATGTATAGCAGGCGCAATGATTCTTTTGGCATGATACATCATTTTTAGTCGTGTGAGAGTGAACAATGCAAGATTATTATGCTGCTCGGCTTTGCCACAGGGCCGAGTCTCAATCAGGTAGAAAGACAACCGATAAAGTCAAATCAGGATGAAAACAATTATCGACGGCAGAAGATGTTGGATGGACAATACATCAAAATGAGCGTCAATGGAGCATCAACAATTTATGGTATTGTAAGAACGGTAATTCACCAGTGACTTGGTCGTTTTCATGCATAACAGACGTATTGGCAGCTGTCATTGGAAAAGGAGATAGCAACACGGTCACCGCCCCATTCTTAGCATGAGCGTCAACGGGGTGTCAACAATTTGTGGTCTTGTAAGTACGGTAATTCACAGGTAACTTGGTCGTTTTTATGCATATCGGACATATTGCCAGCGTTCATTGGCAAAAGAGATAGCAACACGGTCACCGCCCCATTCTTAGCATGAGAATCAACGGAGCATCAACAATTTGTGGTCTTGTAAGTGTGGTAATTCACGAGTGACTGGGTCGTTTTTATGCATAACGGACGTATTGGCAGCTTTCATTGGCAGAAGAGGAAGCAACACGGTCACCGCCCCATTCTTAGCATGAGCGTCGACGGAGCGTCAACGATTTGTGGTCTTGTAAGTGCGGGAATCCACAAGTGACTGGGTCGTTTTTATGCATAACAGATGCATTGGCAGCGTTTATTGGCAAAAGAGATAGCAACATGGTCACAGCACCATTCTTAGCATGAGCGCCAACAGAGCGTCGAAAATTTTCGGCTTTGCATCTTGGGTAGGTTATGTTCCGATTGGTTGCAGACAACCATTTATGAGATATTGGCAGCCTTTACTGGCAAAACCAACAGTGACATGCTCCCTGCGGCATCCTGAAAATGAGCGTCAACGGAGCGTCAACAGTTTTCGAACTTGCATATTTTGTAATCAAGGCATTGTGCGGATCTTCGCTTGAATAACTTTATTATTGACCGCCTTGCTAGGCAAAAATACCATTTATCGAAGGTGAAACACAGATAGCAAATTAATCGATATTGCAAACTGCTCAATAAGCAAATGCACATTATTGGTTGCTGAAAACGCGATTCTGATCAGATACTATTAACACACTGCAAATACAAGAGTCTTATATGAATCTAAAGATGGACCTGCTGGGCGACCTGCTTACAACTCGCCCAATTCAGACGGGTTGGGAGTTTACCATCGAACCGTACCCGAGTGGGTAGTTAGGGTTTATTGACGACCCGGACTGCCCATTTGGCAACGGTTCAGTTTGGAGCCGGACCCGGATCAGAAGTGACGGTCCGGAACCGTTGCTAACACTAGTTATGAGTTAACTAACTAATGAATGGAGGCTCAGCACCCTGTGCGCGGTCCATCGACGGCCTCCAAGTGCTGTTCCGATCTCACTCAATCACGGCCGCCAATTGCATCTCCAAACTCGCTCGATCACGGTGTCCATGTGTATCTCCAAACTAGCTCGATCACGGCCTCCAAGTTTGCACAATCATGGACTCCAAGTGCATCTCCAAACTCAGTCGATCGTGACAGCCTCCAAGTGTATCTACAAACTCGCCCGATTAAGGCCTGCATGTTCGCGCAGTCATGGCCTCTAGGTGCATCTCCAAACTCGCTCGATTACGGCCTCCATGTACATATCTCTAGACTCGCTCGATCACGGCCTCCATGTTCACACGAGCATGGCCTCCCAGTGCATCTCCTAACTCGCAAGATCACAATCACGGAGTGCATCTCTAAGTTCACTCGATCAGGGACTCCAAGTGCAACTCCAAAAATGCTCGATTACCGCCTCCAGGAGCATCTCGAAACTTGCTCGATCACGGCCTCTGAGTCTGTATCTGAGTTCACTCGATCGGCATTTTCAGGCGCACCTCGGATTGCTCTCAAACACCCCCTGCAGTCAGTCCAGATATACCATGTGTGATGGGTGCTATATAGATACATACATACATAGATGTGAATACAAACTGAATACATGAGTTTTAACAATCATTGAACGATAAGTAGTAGCTATGATTTCCAGGCCCACCAGCAGTGTTCCCTAAGAAGATGTTTTTCCCCGAATGCTCTACTGTGATTGAAGGTGCTCCCAGACTTGTCGCCGGCGCTCCGAGGCTTGCGGCCGGTGCACCCACCTTTGTGGCCAGCGCACCCAGACATGTGGCCGGTGCTCCCAAGTGCACCCAAAGTTCTCTCCGGCGCTCCGAGGTGTTCCCAAATTTATCACAATCACTCCCATGGGACCCTTGTACCAGTCATCAGAGATCTCAGTTACTCTGAAGGCCGGCCGGAATACCCTTGTAGGGTCTGATACTCTCCTGAAATTGACGCATCTAAGTTTACACTCCACATCCTCTCAGACACTCCTGCAGACTTCCAGCGTCTAAAATACATTTTGCTGATGTAAGCTCTTATATTTCATTAAGAGGTTGTGTCTTGGGAAAGACGTGGAAAGGAGTTTGTTTTTAGGCGGCTGTATTCAGTCAATAAATGTTGAATTAATTATGTGGCATAAATACCCCTGTAACAATGCCCAAATGGACCGAACACCGACACCAATAGGTTCTCCTGCCATGAGTCAATTGCAATGATATTTGATACCCTCGAGGAGCCAGTGAAGAGCGGAATAGCGGTTCAGTGTGCAGATGGTTGCATTCATCACGCATTTCCCCGAATTGCGTCATTCCTTGCCGACTACCCAGAGCAGTGCACCATACCTATGGTGATCAATGGTTGGTGCCCTCGATGTGAGATATGGCTGGATGACATGCCCAGCTTTGCCTCCAGCCCTAGGCGCCGCCATCCCCAAGTATACCTTCATTTCTCAACAACAGCTGCTGAAGAGGTGGGGCTGTGGAAGTTTGCTGACCGTCCAAATTTTACCGATGCCCATGCAGGTTCTAATATATATAGTTGGATGAATTTTGACCGGTTGCAGCAGCTACTGGAGGGCTCGTTTATGATCACACCTGCGAATGGACAGTTTGATTTCTGAAAGGTCTTTTTGTCCAGGAACAGGGTTTGGCCCTGATAGATGAACAATTTTCCATTGTTCCTCACTTCTCTGACATACGCCAGTTTGGAGATAAATTTACCCGTGTGAGGACAATGGACCGGTGCTGAGTACAAGGACATGGTGAAGATCTGGCTTCCTGCGCTGGCCCCTCTTATTAATGGGCATCCCAACCTCTTTAATTTCATGAAGTCTGTCATCGACTTCATATTGATTGCCAGCTACCACTCCCACACTGAAACTACACTCAAATACCTACAGGATGCACTGAGTGGCATCAGCAGCAACATCCACCTCTTCCTACCATACCGCAAGAGCCACAGTATGAGCATAATTCCAAAAATTCATTCTCTTCTCCATGGTATCGAATGAATTAGCGTAATGGGCTCTGCTGACAACAGTGACATGAAAATATCTGAAGCCGCTCATAAAAACATCATCAACGATGGCTACTATTGTTCCAACAGGGTTAACTATATTCGGTAGATATTATGATGGGAAATGTGCTGATTACATATCAAGTTGAGAGTCAGTATTCTACTGCATATGGTTAAATCAGATCCCCCCTTGCCGAAGGCAGATACATGCAGAGAGCTTCATGTGGGGGATTCTCTGGCGTCCGACAAATTATCACCTAGTATGATACCTCGCAGCAATGGAGATATGAGCAAAGGCAGCATGATTGCATCTCTAACATTTCCAGAAGTTATCAGCAAATCAGAGTTTATTGATGCTCTGACATAATATATTTCGACATTTCAAGCGGATATGGTCGCCAGTTTACACCTACGGATCTCCGGATCCCGTGCTTCGTGGATTCTCTGTCACACGATTCATAGACCGAATGGCATCACAGTCACTATACAGCAGCACAATAATCCAGATGCAGTTGTTGTTTAACAGGCAAGGTGTGTGGGGAAGTGGCGCAGAGTAGGCTATCATTTTGACAATATTTTGATAAATGGAGATCGAGCACCACAAAACAATTGTTCATCACGTCAACAACGATATTGCCCTGCGAAACTACCAAAAGCTTTTTGTCTTAGCAATAGAATCAATACAGGGGAAGGCAATGCTCATGTGAGTGTATTAGGGCGGTCGGTACATCACGACGGATTGCTAGAAGAGGATTTGGAGTGTCTATCGTCTGGGATACTAAACAGAACCCATGGAGTAATAATGTGTCGAGATGCGCTGCAAAGAGTACAACGCATTATAGACGCTTCTTCGGTTCGAACACCCATGCAACTTGTTCTGAGTGGTGAAGACAACCAATAACTACTCAACCAGTACGCATGTTTGGAACCATATGACACGATATACTAGCTGACCTGGATAGGTTGATCTCAACAGGGATGCCTGGTATTCCGAGCCAGCTCATGTCACTGTCGCCTTTTGCATGGTGTCAGAGCTAGTGTCCATGTCAGAGTCACACTAGTCAGTCACATTTATTGCAGCCGGGATTGTCAGATTATGTCAGAACATCAGCAAAATGTATTTCAGTCTCTGGAAGACTCCAGGAGTGTCTGAGAGGATGTGGAGTGTAAACTTAGAAGGGTCAATTTCAGGAGAGTATCAGACCCTAGGAGGCTATGCCGGCAGGCCTTCAGAGTAACTGGGATGTCTGACGACCGGTACAGGAGTAACTGGGACCTCTGATGACACATACCGGAGTACAATGGGAGTGATTGTGATAAGTTGGGGAGCACATCGGAGCGCCGGAGAGAACTTTGAGTCCACCTGAGAGTATCGCCTGACCAACGCAGGAATCACAAACAAACGCTGAGTGATGGCTGGGTTTTGATGGATATTCATTCGGAGGACTGTGGAAGTTATCTGAGACTGTTCGGATGTACATGAGCAATCGACTTCCCTCAACAGACAATATGACACATGGATTATTGTTCATCATCACTTCTGAATCATACTAGCTGTCATCATCTTCAACATTGTATTTTGTGCCTCGCTACATTAAGAAAACGAAAGAGAAAGGCGAGAGATTCAGACATAAACCCAGGTACACTGAAACAATAACCTGACTAAGCGATCGAACAATATCAATCAAACATGGTGCCGATATCATCCACTCCAACTCCCATTTCATCCAGGCCAACGAAAGCGGGAACACAAAACTCATCAATGGCGCAAAGCAGCAGGAGGCGCTCCTTGTGTTTGCTGATTATTCATTCCTGGCGAGTGGATGAAATGGAATTCCAATGTCGTTTGGCTCGATTTGTGATATCTAACACAGGTGTAATGAGGTGTGAGCAAGCTGCGAACCTAAATGTAGTGTTAGCAACGGTTCCGGACTGTCACTTCGGGTCCGGGTCCGGGTCAGAACCGAACTGTTGCCAAATTGGCGGTCCGGGTTGTCACCACACCCGATCCGTCGATTCGGGTACGGTTCGATGCAAATCTCCCAACCCGTCGGAATTGGGCGGGTTGTCAGCGGGTCGCACAGTGGGTCCATCTGTAGATTTATATAATGTTCTTGTTTTTGCAGTTGCATAATTGAACATTATTAAAATTAGGTATTTGACAGCCAATGATCTCTTTTTGGATGTTTTGCAATCAGCGACATTGATTATT